>Ga0208016_100007_pt1 | contig 298475 bp, 254 predicted proteins | sample 28_taG_FD_184102 | JGI IMG/M metagenome (GOLD analysis project Ga0208016, IMG submission 184102) | Marine viral communities from Cariaco Basin, Caribbean Sea - 28_WHOI_OMZ (SPAdes) (version 2) | ecosystem: Environmental > Aquatic > Marine > Oceanic | place: Caribbean Sea: Cariaco Basin...
ATTAAATAGATATTAATGATAAATTCGTCTATGGGCATCTCATGACTCCATTGTGTTCTTGGTCGAAAACAATAGATTAGTGAGATGCTCTTCTTTTTTCAATCACTTTCGAAGTTGAGAGTGGGGTTATCATATAAATTGTGATGAATTGAGGAGTACTAGTTATCGTTATATTACTATTCAATTAGATTGGCTATATAATAGCATGGGGCAGAATAATGACAAAAGACAAATGCTTTAAGGATAGTAGATGACAGACAATATCGAGTTCACGCATCAGCAAGCGCGTGCCTTTCAACCACAACGACTCTCAGCACCGCGCGACTTTATTATTCCAAAAATCATCAGTGATAATAAAGACGAAAAGCCGTTAATCTTGGAGATTGGAGCAGGGAAGGGCAAGCACGCACTTAGCTTTGCAGTGCAAAATCCTGATAAGCATTTGATCGCCATTGAGCGCACACGCAATAAGTTTGATGCTTTCTCAAAGCTGGCTACACTACAAGACCTACCGAACCTAGATGCCATCCATGCAGATGCGATTGCTTGGACGGTGCATGCGCTAAAACCCAATAGTGTGGCTAAAATATTTATTCTTTATCCCAACCCTGAACAGCATAATCCCAATCAGCAATGGCTAAATATGCCCTTTTTTGAGTTTCTGTTATCTCGCTTGCAAGTAGGGGGAGAGATAATACTGGTCACCAATATTGAATCCTATATGGATAACGCAGAGCATCAAGCAGCTAAGCTCTGGTGCCTGCCAAATACTCGCTACCGAGTGCCTGTCGACAGCCAGCGTACGCATTTTGAAGTGAAGTATCTAGCGAGGCAAGAGGTATGCTGGGAATTAAGCATCCGTAAGCCGAAATGGTATAAAACAAGGTTTGATAACTGGCAAGCTTAATAATAGGCGAAAAAATAGCCTAAGCGATCAAAAATATATTTAAAAGTATCTCATTACAATATAATACGAAGATTGAGTATAAAATAGCCTAAGCGAAAAAATTTAAGTCAAAAAAAGCCGTCACTAAAGGACGGCCAAAATTTCACACTATTAAAGACTATAAATAAGGTTTTACCAAAGTGTTAGGGTTAGTATGTGCGTCAAGTACCGTTAAAAAGGTATATGCGCCAATAAATTTGCGGCTAATAAACATAAATTCTTTTGGAGGAAGGTTAAATTCAAAAGATTGCATCGCACGAGTAGCTTTAGTAGATAAGCGTGAATGCAGTTTACTATTCGCCCAAATATAGCGATTTTGCTCATCCAAACAATCTGTAGGGATGTCATCGTTTTTCTCAGGATCACTGAATGGCTCGGTAGCCAATAGGAACAATGAGGCAATATCAGAGCGTACTTTATCACTCATACTATCGAAGAAATCATAACCCGTCATGGCTAGAGTCATCGCCTGATGGTTATGGTGATATCCTGCCCTCAATAGTCCACGGGCAATCGTAAGCAAATTACTGTCAAATTGGCGAATAGCACCAAAATCTAGCAAAACAAGTTTATCGATATCGTCTGTACTTTCACTAACTCGAACTAAATAGTTACCAAAATTAGGGTCTGTCTGCATTTCACCCCAGACAAAAATCTCTTGCATCATAATTTCGATGGCAGCTTGACCAATCGCACTACGGCGCTCCTGAGGCAGCAGCTGTAGTGCTTCAGACACGACAGTGATACCTGGCTCATATGACATACATAGCAGACGTTTTTTTGAGTAATTACGGTTAATTTTAGGTACGATGTAACGTGGATCATTGCTTAGACGCTCATAAAAACGCTCTGTCGTAGCTGCTTCCGCTTCATAATCGACTTCATGATGTAGTAAGTCACGTATTTCCTCAAACCAAGCATCGAGCGCGCGCGTTTGGGGGACGATGTTACTTACCTTTAGTAGTCGCTTAAATAGGGCGAGATCAGAGTTGATGGCATCAGCCACTCCCGGATATTGAATCTTCAATACGACTTGTTCACCAGTTGCTAATACTGTCGCTCGATGGACTTGGGCAAGAGAAGCCGTTCCGATAGGAACAGGGTCAATATCAAGCTCATTCAGTTTTTCACCCAATAGCTGGCGCAATGTTTGCTCAATTGTCGGCCAAGTCAACGTCGCCGTATCATCATTGAGCGTTTGCAAGGCACGCGTAATCTCTGGCGGCAATATATGTTCACCATAGATGGCTAGCATTTGACCAATCTTGACAACTGAACCTTTCAATTTACCAAGCTCTGATGCCAGATAACTCGCTTGAGCTTCCATAAATGCTTGGTTACGTGCTGTCCGTGCTTCTTTATTTAAAAACATGCCAGACACACTATTACCCGCCCAACGACGACCAATATTTAAGGAGGTTTTGGCAATCGACATGCGGCGATCAAACCCTGAGGTTTTTAGACTATCGATTGATTGCTTATTGCTAGAAGGTTTAGACGTATCATTTGCCATAAATATAATCATTCATCCAGTTGGTATTGATTTGCGGGTTCGAGACCTACAATACAAGGGAGATGTGATGCACGGGTATAAAATTGTATCATATAAAGTGCATGGGTTTTATGAGCGCACACAGGCTGTTGATAGTTACTTTGTAAGTCAAAATAATTGCGTGATATTTTGCCGATTTAATGTTGAGAACTGTGCTCATGTCTGGTCTGTCGTTAAGCCGCCATCGCATGTTTTATGAGTATTTCATCAAAAATAGACACAAAAATGGATATCAAAAAATAAGACCTAGCATGCATGATGCTAGGTCAAATAATGTATAGCGTATCAGTAGTATTTGCTTAATCAGACATATAGAGTGAAAAATTCACGTTATCTGACAAGGACTAATTCATTAAGTATTTTCACGAGCAATGGCATGATGTCCGATATCACGACGATACTGCGCACCATCAAAGCTAATCGCAGCAGTAACTGCTAGTGCTGCTTGCTGAGCTTCAGAAATATTATTTGCTAAAGCAGTCACGCACAATACACGACCACCGTTAGTCACAACTTCGTTCTCATTGTCATTCGAGAATGCCGTACCAGCATGAAATACTTTAACCGCATTATCGTTCGTAGTGTCCAGCTCTGGCAAGCCAGCAATCACATCGCCTTTCGATGATGTTTCAGGATAGCCTTTCGATGCAACTACGATACCTAGAGCAGGACGGTTGTCCCATTTGGCTTCGCTAGGTAGTTGACCAGCTAATCCTTGTGCGACCAAGTCTACCATTGATGACTGCAGGCGCATCAAGATAGGCTGCGTCTCTGGATCACCAAAGCGGCAGTTGAATTCGATAACATAAGGGTCGCCTGCTTTATCAATCATAAGACCAGCATATAAAAATCCAGTATAAGGATGTCCTGCCTCTTTCATTGCATCAACCACTGGCTGGATGACTTGCTCTATGACTTTGTCATGAACGTCTTTGGTCACGACTGGCGCAGGTGAATAAGCACCCATACCGCCAGTGTTGGGCCCCGTATCTCCTTCAAAAGCACGTTTGTGATCTTGGCTGGTCGCCATTGGCAAGATATTGTCACCATCAATCATGCAAATGAAACTGGCTTCTTCGCCTTGCAAGAACTGCTCAATAACTACACGACTACCAGCATCACCGAATTTGTTGTCTGCTAGCATATCGTCAATGGCTTCATGTGCTTGCTCGATAGTCTCAGCAACGATGACGCCTTTACCAGCAGCAAGCCCGTCAGCTTTGATAACAATTGGCGCGCCTTGCTCATCAACGTAAGCTTTGGCAGCAGCAGCGTCTGTAAATCCTTGATAAGCAGCTGTTGGAATATGGTTCTGTTCCATAAACTCTTTGGCAAAGGTTTTCGAACCTTCTAATTGAGCACAGTAGGCTGTTGGACCCCATGCTTTGATACCAGCATCACGGCACGCATCAACGATACCAGTGACCAAAGGTGCTTCTGGCCCAACGATGACCATATCAATATCATTGCTTTGACAAAATTGGATGACAGCACTGTGCTCGCTGGCATCAGTAGACGTTAAGACAACGTTTTGGCATTTAGGTTCAAGGGCCGTGCCAGCATTACCAGGAGCGATATAGACATTTTTGACATTGTCATCTTTTGCACACTGCCATGCCAGCGCGTGTTCACGACCACCTGAACCAATCACCAAAATATTCATCATACCTCTTGCCCTTAGCATTAAAGTTAATAATGAGCTATTCGTACGCTCGTAGATATATCGGCATATTCTAACAAAAAAACAGTATTAATTACTATGAGTATCCGCTCGCCAGCACCTAATCTTGAATATTATGGTATTAAACATCATTGTCTCATTAGCAAAGGTTATCGACATGTCGCTGATTCATGAAATGATGTTGTACGCTTTAGCTCGCGCCGCAGGTGCGTTAAACTTCACTATATTGATGGTATTAAATCCTGATGGCTACATATTCATAAAAATAAGAGTAAAAAAAGGAGAAAATCTTTAGACGTCATAATAAAAGAATAAGTCGCGTGACTGGATATATTGCCATTGCATCACAAGTTATAAGCCCCATATGCAATGACGGTAATTAATACAGATTGATAAACATAAATAGATAAACCAAACCTATAAAAAGGACGAAGGACAATGCCAAACTCCCTCAGTATCGCAAAAGAGCGCATTAGCCAGATAAGCGATATTGCTACCAGTTATGTACAAAAAGACAAATCGCTATTTGATCATTTTATCCATAGCTACTATGAGCCGCTGCATCAAGAAACTGCAGAGGCGATTAGCAATGCTGACTTGGCGGGCATGGCGCTACATCACTTTACATTGCTCAAAGCCTACGATTGCAGCAAACCACAACTGGCAGTATTGAATCCCTTAGCAGAAGAGCAGCACTTTCATAGCTCACACACGGTCATTCAGATCGTGGCATATGATAGACCATTTTTAGTCGATACGATCTTGATGAGCCTTGAAGCTGAAGGTATCGATGTGCATCGTACTTACAATATCATCGTGAGTGTTAAACGCGATGAAGATGGCCAGATTACTTATGTCGAAGGCGCACATGAAAGTGCCACTTCTCATATGTCGTTGATTCATTGTGAAATTGCTTATCAAGATAATGAAAACTTGGAAGCATTACAACAAATGCTCATGTCTAAAATTGACACGCTTGATACCGTCGTTGGTGACTGGAAACAAATGCGTGCGCAGTTAAATGACATTAAGGCTGAGCTGTCTAACAAACCACTGCCAGAAGTGTTCTACTCACAACAAGAAATCCAAGCATTTTTAGATTGGATATTAGACGATCACTTTATCTTCTTAGGTTATCGCGAGTACCGTTTAGAAGGCGGTCACGAAATCGAAGTCACCGAACCTACTAATTTGGATTTATTTGCCATTGGTAATAGCGGTCTTGGTCTATTGCGCGGTTCAGAAGAAGACAAGCTGTCAGAAAGCTTTAATCAACTGCCTAAAGGGCTAAAACAATTATTGACTGAGCCCCGCGTGTTGATGCTGTCTAAATCAAGCCGCGTGTCTCCGATACATCGCTCGGTATATATGGACTTTTTGGGCATCCATAAGTTCGATGATAATGGTAAATTGATTGGTGAATATCGCTTTATCGGCTTGCTAACATCACAAGCGTATCAGCTTACTGTACAGCAAATACCGCTCTTACGTGAAAAGGCCAACAAGATTATGGCCATGGCAGAATTGCCACGTGATGGTCATGCTCATCATAAATTGATGCATGTGATTAATACCTTGCCACGTGATGATCTGTTCCAAGCCAGCGTCGAAGAGCTGTACCCAATTGTCTCAGGTATTAGCCAATTACAAGACAAAAAGAGCTTACGCTTATTTAGCCGTATCGACCATTACCAACGTTTTGTGTCGTGCTTAGTTTATATTCCACGTGATAAGTTCAACACTGAGCTACGCATCAAAGTACAAAACGTTTTAAAAGATGCTTACAACGGTATGTCTTCAGGCTTTACCACTGAGTTCAATGAATCTGCGCACGCCCGCGTTCATGTCCATGTGCGCACGGTGCCAGGTCAGGTGAATGACGTCAATATCGCGACACTTGAAGCCAAATTGTCAGCACTTATGCAGTCATGGGATGACAATTATCAAAAAATGCTGCTTGATAATGTAGGTGAGCAACAAGCCAACGCCTTAAACCGTCGCTTTTTAGACTATATTCCTGCTGCGTATCAAGAGCGTTTTGATGCTCGTACCGCAGTCGAAGATACTAAGCGTCTGGCGGGACTGACCGCAGAAAACCCAATGCTTTGGCATTTATACCAGTCTACAGGCGATGCACGTAACCAACTTCATCTAAAACTATACGGTCGCGAGCAGCCTGTTATCCTATCAAAAGTACTACCAATACTTGAAAACTTTGGTGTGTCAGTTATCTCAGCACAGACTTATGAGTTTGATTTGCCAGAGCAGCCTATTTGGATGCAAGAATACGAGTTGACGCTAGAGCATGTCGATACGGTCAATATGCAAGTTGTGCGTGGTCAGTTCGAAGACAGTCTCAAGCAAATCTGGGCGGGCCGTGTTGAAAGCGATTCGTTCAATGAGTTGGTACTAACGACCAAGCTCGACACTTACGATGTCGTCGTGTTGCGTGCATTGTCTCGTTATATGCTGCAAGCTCGTGCGCCATTCTCGAGTGCTTATATTCAGCAAACTGTCGTTAAAAACAGTGATATCAGTGTGGCATTGGGCAGCTTGTTTGATGCGCGCATGAATCCTGAATATAGTGATGAGACGCGCCAAGAAAAAACAACGAAAATTCAAGAGCAAATTACTGCTGCGTTAGCAGATGTCGATAGCCTAGATGAAGATCGTATCTTGCGCTGGTACTTGGATTTGATTAATGCGATGGTGCGTACTAACTTCTATCAAGTGGATAGCGATGGTCAACGTAAAGATCGTTTGTCGTTTAAGTTCTTGGCAGCAGACATTCCAAACTTGCCTAAACCAAAGCCAATGTTTGAGATATTTGTGTATTCACCGCGCGTTGAAGCGGTGCATCTACGTGGCGGTAAAGTCGCTCGTGGTGGTCTGCGCTGGTCAGATCGTATGGAAGATTTCCGTACTGAAGTACTTGGCCTTGTCAAAGCACAGATGGTCAAAAATGCAGTAATCGTTCCTGTTGGCTCTAAAGGTGGCTTTATTGTCAAAACCAAAAGCATGGCTGATGGTCGTGAGGCGTTCCAAGCAGAAGGCATTGCCTGCTATCAAACGTTCTTACGCGGCATGCTTGATGTCACAGACAATATTGTAGATGGCAACATCGTCCCGCCAGCCAACACAGTACGTCATGATGAAGATGATCCGTACTTGGTTGTCGCAGCTGATAAAGGTACAGCGACTTTCTCTGATATCGCCAACGCGCTAGCAGCAGAGTACAACTTCTGGCTGGATGATGCCTTTGCTTCAGGTGGTTCAGTAGGGTACGACCATAAAGCAATGGGTATCACAGCGCGCGGTGGTTGGGAGTCGGTCAAACGTCACTTCCGTATGCGCGGTATGGACATTCAAAACCGTGACGACTTTACCGTTGTCGGTATTGGTGACATGAGTGGTGATGTGTTTGGTAACGGTATGCTGCTATCAACGCATACTAAGCTAGTTGCCGCCTTTAACCATCTGCATATCTTTATTGATCCTAATCCAGATACGGCGGCCTCGTACGCTGAGCGCGCACGCTTGTTTGAGCTGCCACGCTCCTCATGGGCAGATTATGAAGCGTCATTGATCAGTCAAGGTGGTGGTATATTCTCACGCCAAGACAAGACCATCGCTATCAGTCCTGAGATGAAATCGCTCTTTGATATCAGTGAAGACAGCCTTGCGCCCAATGATTTGATTAGCGCATTGCTACGTGCACCTGTCGATCTCATCTGGAATGGTGGTATCGGTACTTATGTCAAAAGTGCGAACGAGACGCATGCGGATGTTGGCGATCGTGCAAATGATTCGCTACGTATCGATGGTAATGAGCTACGTGCAGCCGTCGTTGGTGAAGGTGGTAACTTAGGTCTAACTCAGCAAGGCCGTATCGAATACGCTCAAACGGGCGGACGTATCTACACAGATGCCATCGATAACTCAGGCGGTGTGAACTGCTCGGATCATGAAGTCAATATCAAAATCTTACTTGGCAAAGTGGTCGAGCAAGGCGACATGACGCTGAAGCAGCGTAATGAATTGCTTGAGAGTATGACTGACACCGTAGCAGAATTGGTACTACGTCAGAACTACTTGCAACCACAAGCGATTGAGCTGAGCCATATTCGCGCCGCAGCCAATCTAAGCGATCATCAGCGCTTCATCCAAATGTTAGAGAGTGAAGGGCGTCTGGATCGTGCGATTGAGTATCTACCATCAGACGAAGAGATTACGAAGCGTCAAAAAGCAGATACCGGTCTAACCAATCCTGAGCTCGCAGTCGTTTTGGCTTATGGCAAAATGTGGGTTTATGACAATCTGTTATCATCTGATTTACCAGATGATCCGTACTTCATTAACGAGCTACGTAAATACTTCCCAGATGAGCTTGCGTCACGCTTCTTTGACGAGATGACTGAGCACCGCTTGCATCGTGAAATCATCAGCACTTACTTGACCAACAGTGTGGTCAACCGCTTAGGTATTGAAGCGCTATTCCGTCTCTTTGAGGAAACCGATCAATCACTAGCGACTATCGTGCGTGGTTATGCGATTAGCCGTGATGTATTCAACGTATCGCGCGCTTGGCAAGCATTAGAAGCATTGGATAATCAGGTTGAAGCAACACTACTGCTGAATCTTGAGCTACGTTTACGTGATGCGCTTGAGCGCGGTGTGGTCTGGTTCATCAACGCCTTCGGTCAAAACTTGCAAGTTGCTGATATGATTAGCCGCTTTAGTGAAAGTGTTGAAAAATTAACTAAGCCAAGTGGCTTTATTGAGCAGCAGTTTGCCCAATATTTGCAAGAAGACACCGAACGTTTGATGCAAAAAGATCTGTCTGACAACGATGCTACTTTATTTGCGATGCTACCGTACCATGTCGATGCGCTTGATGCTGCATTGCTGGCTGAGCAATATGAGCGTCCTGTTGACGAGATTGCAACCCTGTACTTTGAAGCCTATCAAGTGTTGCAGTTAGATTGGATGATGGATAATATTGCCAACTTACCACAGCAAGACTACTGGGATCGCCGTGCACGCCATGCGTTAGTGAACGAGTTGTCACGCAGCTTGCGCCTACTAATGGATGCGGTACTGTCTAAACCAGATGCCAAGCAAGCATTTAGTGAATGGAGAGCAAGACACGTCGACCAGCTTGCAGCAGTTACGACAGAGATGAACAAGTTAGATGAGCTGCATAGCAACGATGAAGAAGGTCAAATTGGTCTGTCAACGTTGTCAGTATTGATGAGTGAGCTGAGTGGTTTAGTCACTAAATAATTAGCTATTCAGTAAGAAGTAAATATCCGTCTTTTCAAAAAAACCACCGTTCTTAATGTTCGGTGGTTTTTTATTGTCTAAGCAAAATCGTTTAATCGAAAGTAGAGTAGAGATTAGCAAACTGACTAGCTTAAATTATGATGCTTTTTCACTGACAACTTTGTGACATCCTTGACCACTGATTTGACTGAATCCACCTGAAAGTTTTTCTACTTTTATTTGGGTTAAGATACGATCTTTTAGTGCCTGTACATGGGAGATTACCCCGATTAACTTGCCTTCTTGCTGCAAATTGGTCAGCGTATCTAGCGCAATGTCTAAAGATTCTTCATCCAATGTGCCAAAGCCTTCATCCAAAAATAGCGAGTCCACGCGAATATTTTGGCTGGCCATTTGTGATAGCCCCAATGCCAGAGCAAGACTGATAATAAAGCCTTCACCGCCTGAGAGATTTTTGGTACTACGAATCTCACCGCCTTGATAATTGTCAATGACATTGAGCTCAAGTGGACTGTTATCATCACGAGCCAGCAGGTAGCGATCACTCATTTTTTGCAGCTGAGTATTGGCATGACTGACCATAAGATCAAAGGTAAGTCCTTGAGCAAAGGTACGAAACTTTTTGCCATCAGACGATCCAATCAGTTTATGTAGCTGTTGCCACACTTGTAACTTATCCTTTTGGGCAGTGATGGCATCAATTTGCAGCTGTTGGGTGCTTTTCTTATCCTCATTGTCTTTTAGACGCTGACTGATTGCACCAATTGACTCAATGCAGCTATTAAACTTCTCTTGGACTTGCGCTTGCTGCTGGATAAGCATTTCTTTATCGTCTGTTGTCAGCGGGTTTGCTTGCTTATCTTCTAATGCTTTCTCGGTTTCTTTCAATAAGGATTGCGCCTGCTTGAGTGCATAATCAATACGTTCTTGCTGCTGTTTGAGTGCATTACGCTCATCCATAGGCAAGCGCGCCGCCAAAAACTCTGCTTCCGTATCAAAGCTGGAGGCGGCAAGTGCGTTATTAAATGCGGTATGTTGCGTCTCTAAGGTTTGCGTGGCTGCTTCGATACGATTGGCTAAGTTTTCTTGCTGCTTTATGAGCTGTTGCAAATTATACGTTTCTGTATCCAGTTGTCGTTGGCCAACACTGTGCGCCTCTTGCGCTTGATCTAGCGTGTCTCTAAGCGTACGCTCAGCTGCTTCTAGGTCGGCCACCTCAAAAACCTCTGCGCGTTCGTCTTGAAACTGGGTTAGTGCAGCTATCTGCTTATTCTTCGCTTGTATTAGACTGTTAAGCGAATCGGTATCTTTTTTGAACTGTGTTTCTTTATTCTCAATATATGCTTTTATACGATCAAGGTCGGTCTGTATTGTCTGCTGTTTGTCCTTATCTTCAGCGAAAGCGTCTTTTAGCTGTACGAGGGCGCGGCGCTGCTGGCGTAGTTCTTCAAGATAACTGCCATAATCCGCATCGCTCAGAATTTTTTGTTGTGTAATGCTAGCCAATAACATCTGTAAATTATCGGGCGCACGTTGCAAGGTACTGAGCGCCTCTATCGGATAGTTACTGGCAGCATAAGGGTCAATACGCTGCAAAATGGCGGTAATGAGCGTTTGTAGTTCAGCAAAGTTCTCTGTAATCTTATTATCGATACCTGTTATGTTGTTTTCACTGATGGTAATCTGTGTTTTCTGCTCAGAAATATCGTTTGCCAACGCTTGCTGGTCTTTTGCTGCTGTCTCTAGTGTCTCACGCATACGGGTTATGTCTTCACTGTAGCTTTCGTAGCGTTCTAAAGTATCTGCGATTTCTTTTTTATACTGATTTAACTTGTTTTTACTATCAGCAAGTGTTTGCGCGATGTCGTTATCACTGCCCATCGCAAGTAATGGTTGTAGTAACGTGGTAATAGTACTGTCAGCGTTGTCTTTATCATTCGTGTGCTGACTAATGACATGTAAAAGTTCCATTATACCGGTATTGTGCTGCTGTATTTTTTTGGCAAGTTCGGCTTGCTGATTGCTTTTACTCTCAAGCGTACTTCGTTTACTTGCCTGCTCAATCTGCTGGGCAGTGATGCTTTTATTCAGCTCGGTAATTTGTTCATCTAAAACACTAATATACTGCGCTAATTGGGAGTTTTCGTCATCGGGTAAAAGGTGCGGGTGATTTTGGGCGTAAGGGTGCTCAAGCGCGCCGCACAAAGGACAAGGTTTACCGTCTTGCAGATTGGCAATATAGTTTTCTAGCGCCGTGACCTTTTGTTGTAGTTGTAGCTGATTCGATTTGTCTTGGCGCTTTTCTTGCGTATTTTTGAGGCTTGCTTTTTTCGTTGTAATGAACGCTTCATAGCCACTGATTTCACTCTCTAGATACTCGATGTGACTCATGATTTGTGTCACTTGTACGTTAAGGTCACGGCGCTGCTGGTCATGAAAGCGCAGCTGATCGAGCTGCTGGCTAGTGCTGTCTATCTGCTGTTGTGTCTCACGCATCTGTGTGACCGATTGTGCTTGAATCAGCTCGCTTTGTACTTTTTTTAGTGCGGTTAACTGCTCTTGGGTGGCTTCATTTTTATCACCTTGTGCTTGTTGGCGTTGCTGTTGTACTATCAATGCGGTTTTGTGTTCTTCTAATTCACGTGTTTGGCGTATCTTGTCTTGCGAAAGCAATGAATTCTGATGTATTACCGCTTTTAGGCGACTGCACTTTTCATCAAAAATGGCAATATCGCCGTCTAAATAGCTTAAATTATCCGTACTGGTAAGTTTTTCGGTCAATTGCGCGCTTTGGTTTTCTTTTTCTATGGCAATGCTTTTTTGCGCGGCAATATTTTCAAGCAGTTGCTCGTTATCTGCTTTAAGTGTGTCATGTCTGACACGTGTATCGTTTAAGACATGACGCTGCTGGGCAATCTCGTTGTCGAGCTCACGTGCTTTCTGAATCTTCGGCCGTGCGATTTGCATTGCGTTTTCTGCATCTTGGCGCTGTGTTATTTGCTTCTCTAGCTGTGTGCGAGCGCTTTGTGTAAGTGCTTGCTGCTTAGGTAAGTCATACTCGATCTGCGCTTTTTCTCGATTTAATTCACCAACATGCTTGCGGGTAGATGATAACTCACCAAACTGACTATCAATCTCCAACGCCTTATTGGCAGCGGTTAAGCGCTTGGCATTAGAGATAAAGTCTTGCTGAGCTTGCTGAGCTTGTACTAGTTCATTTTGATAAGTACTGAGTTTTTCTTTTGCTTCTGTGACGCTATCTAGCCACTTTATCTTTTCGACCAAATCTTGAATTTCTCGCTGCTGCGTACTCTGGGTCTTTTGATATGACTGCAAATCTGCTCTTAATTGACCTTCTTCTTCGGTATCTAAAAGTGCCAAGCCATCTAAACCATATTGCAGTTTACTCAATATCTCTTCTTCAGTACGCTTCTTATCATGAACCTGTGTGGAGATAGTTGCGTAAATATCAGTGCCCGTAATTTTTTCTAAAATATCCGCGCGTTCATCAGCCTTTGCCTTTAGAAATGCTGAAAAGCTACCCTGAGCGAGCAATATCGAGCGAGTGAACTGCTGAAAATCCATCCGAGTTAGTTCAATGATTTTATTTTTGGTATGTTTTAGAGTACTCTCTAACAGCTCATCTTCTTTCGATGGATCATCAACGTGTATTCTAACAATCTCATGAGTGGCATCTTGCAAATTTCCGTCCGCTTTATTATAAGCGCGGCGCTGTCCCCAATGGCAGCGGTACTGCTCACCATTTAAATCAATCACGACTTCAGCGAAGCATTCCGCTGTTTGCCGCGTCATTACTTCATTGCTGCTTTTGCTGATACTGTTGATCCTTGGTGTTTCACCATATAGCGCCAAACAAATCGCGTCTAATATGGTGGTCTTGCCAGCGCCAGTCTGTCCTGTGATCGCAAAGATACCTTCATTGGTAAAAGCGGTGTCAGCAAAATCAATATGCCATTCACCTTTGAGAGAATTGAGGTTTTTGAGTCTGAGTTCGATTAGGCGCATGGATATATCTTATTATTAGTGATAGCAGCAATTGCAAAAATTTAGAAAGATAGAAAGAAGTGTGATAATGATTTACCACTTATATTATTCTGCCTGTTTGTCCTCATGATGTAAGTGATAAAGTATCTGACCATAGGCATCACGCAACGAGTCTTTTTGCGAATCAGCCACATCATTTATCGTCAAGCAGCGCTCAAACACTTCCATCTCATTTAAGTCTTGCAAGTTCTCAGAGGTTTGCTGTTGGTTAAGTACTTTATTATAAGTGCGGGTGTTCTTAATCTTTAATACCTCACATGTCAGCCCATCTACCATCGCTTGTACTTGCTCACGTAAGTCACTGACAATCTCGTCACCCGTATAGACAATCTCTAGCCAAATAGAGTCCGATTGCGTAAGCGCCCTAATGGTCTGATCAATCGTGGTTAGGTCGCCAGATATTTGCGCCAGCTGTTGGAACTTTGGAATGGGTATAGAAACTACTTGCATCTGATTGTGGTCATCATGATGCAAAATTTCGTTAGAAGTAATGGAGTCGTTAGGCTTGAGTTTATGCTGTTTTTGATCGTCAGTGTTCGCTTGAATAGCCGTTGTTATCTCATGATTATCAGCTGGAGCGTCAAATCCAAATAAGTCATCCATGAACAGCCCTGCTTGGCTAACCACCCTTTTAGCTGTTTTCTCTATTGGTTTTTCAACTGTTGCGGTTTTGACAGTAGCATCTGTGCTGACAAGCTGAGGAATGGCGTTTAGCCTTAAGCTATCATTATCAAAAGATTCAGAATTGCCAAATTGTATAAGTAGCACTTGTTTTTGCTGTTTTGCCTCCCCAAAGCCCATCGCGATGGGTGAGCCTGAGTAGCGAATACTCTCACGACCGCCAACGCGCTGTGGTACGTGCAAATGCCCAAGGGCGACATAGTCAAAACCCTCATCAAACATATCAGCGGAGATTTTGCCAAGTGAGCCGACATAGAGATCACGCACGCCGTCATCGTCAGTTGTTTTGCCACCAGCAGCAAATAGATGACCTGTGGCAATGATAGGAATATGCCGTTGATGAATTTTTATTAATTCTGCCTGCTGTCCTTTTGCAATGCTTGCTACTTCATCGTAATGGGTACGAATACCTTTGATAACATTCGCATCTTTGCTGTCCGCAGACTCGCCAGCGCTACTGCTACGCACATCACGGTCGCGCAGGTAGGGTACAGCAGCGATGATGCAATGAGGATTGTTATCATCATCACCTAAGACCAATACCTCATCTTCTAAATCATCACAAGCCGTGCCGATCACATGGACATTCAAAAATTTAAGCACATTGCTTGGTGCATCCAAAAAGGTGGGTGAGTCATGATTGCCTGCGACAATGACCACATGCTGACAGCAGGAGCGTGAGACCCTACCCAAAAACTCATAATATAGCGCTTGGGCTTTATTGCTGGGCGTCATGGTATCAAAGATGTCACCTGCGACAATCAATATATCTACTTGCTGTGTACTAATGGTGTTCTCTAGCCACTGCAAAAATGCCTCGAACTCTTCATAACGAAGACGACCATAAAGCCTGCGCCCCAAGTGCCAATCGGACGTGTGCAATATTTTTAAAGGTTTAGTAGAGGTATATTTAGAAGCAATAGATAGGGGCATAGTTTGGCTTATTATTAAACGTCAGAACAGGGGTTAGGTGGCTTTCATTCTAGCAAGAATTGTTGAAATTTTCTCTGTTGCCAAAAGAAAACCCTGCCAATCATCTATTGGCAGGGTCGCTTTGCGGTACAGGTGATAATAAAACACAGAAGATTAATCGACGATGAGTTGTTCTAGATCGTCCCCTGAATTTGTCGAAAGATTTGCAATCATCGATAGTGCGTGCGCTTGCTGGTCTATGGGTTGTTTTACTGTTTCACCTCTCGAGCCTTCACGTAACCAGTTTTTAGCTATATCATCGCTGTTTTGACTGTGCTGCTGATTCTGTAAATTGTACCAAGCTAGATCATGATGCAGGCTGACCACATCTCCCATAATAAGTAGGGCAGGCGTCGGTAACTCGGCGTCCTCTTGTTTGGCAACAATCGTTGCAAGCGTACCTGTCAGTACTTGCTGATTGGGCATACTGGCATTAGAGACAATGGCAATTGGCGTATCAGCGCTACGACCAGCGTCAATCAAGCCTTCAGTCAAGCGCGCTAGCGAATGCAGACCCATATAAAATACCACCGTCTCATCGGTATTCAAGAAGTTTTTAAAGTTGCTATTGGGTGCGCCTGCTTTCAAAAATCCTGTCACAAAACGTACGGACTGTGAGTGATCACGGTGGGTGAGGGGAATACCAGCGTAACTTGCAGCGGCATTGGCAGCGGTAATACCCGGTACAACTTGGTATGGCACATTGTTTGCTCGTAAGCTTTCTATCTCCTCGCCACCGCGACCAAAGATAAACGGATCGCCACCTTTTAAGCGAACGACGCGGCGACCTTCTTTGGCGCTATTAACCAACAACTCATTGATGCCAAGCTGCGCGACCGTATGGTTACTGCGTTTTTTACCGACAAACACTTTGTCCGCATCACGGCGGCAAAGATCCAGCACTTGTGGCGATACCAAGGCGTCATAGTAGACAATATCTGCTTGCTGCATCAAACGCAGCGCTTTGAACGTCAAAAGCTCTGGGTCACCAGGGCCTGCACCAACGATATAGACTTCGCCTACGGGAGGTAGTTTTTTTTCTGACTCGTCTGACTGAGTAGGCGTTGTATTTTTCGCAGCATTAGGATTGGCTTTATCATGAATAGAAGCGGCCGTGCTATCTAAATCCGCTTGCAGCTTGGCAGCTGCTTCTGTTTCATTGCCAGCAAACATCAGCTGGCTGACTTGACCTTCAAATGCACGCTCCCAAAACTGCCGCCGTCCAGTAAGCGTTGGTATTTTGGACTTTACTTCACTACGGAAGTCACCTGCCAGCTTGGCCAATTTACCGTAGCCTTGCGGGATCAATGTCTCAAGGCGTGCTCGTAATAGACGCGCCAACACTGGCGCTTTACCATTTGATGAGATACCAATCACAATGGGGTTACGATCAATAATCGCTGGAAAGATAAAATCGCACAACGGTGGCGTATCGACCACATTGACCGGGATATTCAGCTCAGTCGCATCTGCGTGAATCTCATGGTTAAGCGTTTCATCATCAGTCGCGGCAATGATCACACGTGCACCTGACATATAGCGCTTATTATAATTCTCGTAGATAAACTCGTGTTTATCATCTGTTAGCAAGGCTTGTATCTCATGGCTGATGTCAGGCGCAAGAATCGTAATGCACGCGCCAGCACGGCTCAGCAAGTCAGCTTTACGCAGTGCCACTTCGCCGCCGCCCACGATGAGCACTTTGCGGCCTTCTAATTTAAAAAATAGCGGGAAGGTGTTCATAGCGTCACCATATATTGAGTTATTTATTATAAAGGATAGAAAAGGTATGAGAGATGCCGCCATTATGAGGTATCAAAGGCATACTCTCACTTAGTGAATTGGCATTAGCATATTCGTTTTTGAAATATTAATTGACGTTTTTCTTACCAATAGGAATAGATGAGATGAATTTCTCAAATCAATAAATTATCTAACACACGCTAACATATCCCAAAATTAGGCTGTGCTAGCATGTCTTAAGATAATTAATCGTATATCAATAATTCACAATATTTAAAAAGAGTAAGCATACTATGAAATTACAAGACAGAGTGGCGATTATATTTGGTGGCACTTCAGGTTTGGGCGAGGCGACGGCTAAGGCATTTGCTAATGAAGGCGCTAAAGTCGTCGTCACAGGACGCGATGAGGAAGACGGCAATCGAATCGTTAAAGATATTAGAGATGACAATCAAGATGCCATCTTTGTAAAAGCTGATGTAACGCAAAAGAGTGATATTCAAGCAGTGGTTGATAGCGCATTAACGACTTACGATAAAATTGATATTTTGTACAATGGTGCTGGTATCCATGATGCTTATGACAATGCTGTTGAGCTAGAAGAAGATTTTTACGATAAATTGATGGCGATTAATGTCAAAGCGCCTTATCTGGCTTCCAAAATGGTGATTCCGCATTTTATTAAGCAAGGCGGCGGCACTATTATTAATGTCGGCTCGCAAGCGACACAAATGGCAGGACCGGGCGGCTCAGCCTATGTAACCTCCAAACATGCCATTTTGGGATTTTCGAAACAGTTGGCTTTCGATTTTGGTAGTCAAGGCATCAAAGTTAATACATTGTCGCCAGGTTTTATAAAAACACCAATGACTGAAGGTATCGACGATGAACGTCTAGCGCGTATTCCTGCCGAGCGTGCTGGTAAGCCTGAAGAGATTGCTGCACTTGCCGTGTTTTTGGCATCTGATGATTCTAACTATATGCAAGGCGCTAACGTTTTGATGGACGGTGGTTGGGTGCTAGGTCGCAAATAGCTTTAGTAGTTGCCAACATGGTCGTCAACCATAAAAAAGCCCTCTCTTACATTAAAGAAAGGGCTTTTTTCATTCAGAAAACACTAAAATTACAACTGAGTATGCAGACCACACTCACGGCTTTCTTCTACCTTAGTTGGATCAAAGTAGTCATGCTCGTTTGGCAAGTTGTGCTCATCTAAGTACACGTCTAGATCCGCATCTGTTTTTTCAAACAATGGCGCTACTTTCAATACGCCGTCTTTTGATAAGCTGAGTACATCAAGCCCTTGGCGGAATTCTGTTTGATCTTTACGAATGGCATTGAACCATACATCAGGCTTTAGCTCGTCTAGTGCACGGCGGAATGGCTCAAGTTTCACTTGTTCAGTAAACTCGTCATGCTGAGGGTTATCGATACCTGGGATACCATTCATAGTCGCATCACGGTGTGCAGCCGTTTGTTTTGGGATATAAGTCACAACGTTTAGATCAAGATCACGAATCAATTTGTTAGCAAACTGATAGGTTGCATCGGTGTTGTAACCTGAGTCTACCCACAACACAGTGATGTCAGGGCGCTGCTTAGCAATCAAGTGCAAGATCGCTGACTCATAAGGACGGAAGTTGGTGGTGATGATTGGGTTCTTGGCTTGTGTCAGTGCCCACTCAACGATTTGCTCAGGTGATTTACCTTGCAAATCTTGGTTTGCTTGGTCGATATCTAGGTTTGGGTGTAATTGGCTCATAATACATTCCTTAATAATTGTTAATATAAAAATAGCGATCTGATAGTGAATAATAAAATCAGTTTTTTGAGAACATCGGTAATGCTGAAGCGTCTCGACCATCATAGCTGCTGGCTAGGGCAGTGAAGGCTTGGCTAATATCAGATTTAGCATCATGCTCATTGAGTACAAAGCTAGTAGCACCAGCGCGCAGCAAATAAGCGATTTGATCACGACCAAATGCGCCTGCCATACGAATATCGCCTTCATAACCGAGCTGACGCAGGGTTTGCGCAAAACTAAAACCGCGACCATCCACAAAACTTGGGACATGAATCACGATCAAATCTTGCGTCAATAAAAAGTCTTTTACATCAGGCAGGTCATCAGCATCGGTGTTGGACGTGATCCACACACCCAACCGGCTGCTGTGCTGCTTGAGGATATCCAATACTTGCTCTAGCAAACCGTTTGCCAATTTGCCATCAGCATTTAATAAATCTGCTAATGGGACAAGCACATCGACTTTTTCTTGCTTGTGTAACAGCTCAAGTAAGGTCAGGTTTGATAACGCGATACCATCAGGCAGCTGCGCTGTCGCTAGCGCTTGCCAAGTATCTTCGCCACTGATGTCTGCGCCATGGCTATCGAGCACATGATGATTAGCCATAGACCTTCTCCTTAAAGGGGGCGATACCAACGCGATCAATCACGTCACCAAAACCCTCAACATCTTGTTCGTTAGTGCCACGTATATCGAGATAAACATCTAAAATGGTTTGTAAGGTGCTGGCCACATCATCCGCTGGCACCGCTTTTCCTAAGATTTTGCCCAATTTGGCGTCATTACTAGAGTTACCACCAAGGCTAATCTGATACCAATGCTCACCTTTTTTGTCCACACCCAAGATACCGATATCACCTGTGTGATGATGGGCGCAAGCATTCATGCAGCCTGACATGTTTAGGCGAATATCACCAAGATCATACAAGTAATCTAGATCATCAAACTGCTTTTCGATTTGCTCAGCGATATTGTGCGTAGTCGCATTGGCCAGTGAGCAATAATCCCAACCTGGACAGACAATCATGTCGGTTAAGGTGTTGATATTGGCGCGTGCTAAATGCAAGTCTGACAGCTGCTGCCACAATTCATAAAGCTCATTGGTTTGCACATCAGCGAATACCAGATTTTGCTGATACGTACCGCGCAACTCACCAAAGCTATAACGATCAGACAAATCGGCAAGCGCATCCATTTGCGCATCACTCAAGTCACCTGAGGGCACATAACGACCATCCACCAGTCCGGCTTTTAAAGAAATCACGACCGCACGGTAGCCATCCACTTTATGTGCGACGGTGTTCTGGTTATACCAATTGGCAAAGTCTTTATCAGCATTTAGTTGTTGTTGTAACTCAGACTGTACTGCGAGCGCATCAAATGACTGATAATCAGGCATGCTAAAGTAGCTGGCAGCGGTGTCAAAATTATCTTCAGTCAAAGTGAGTGGACCACCTTTGGTATGTGCTTCCCACTCAGCCTCCACCAATTTGGCAAACTGATTGCCGCCTAAGCTATCGACCAAAATTTTAATACGGGCTTTATACTTGTTATCACGGCGACCGTGCAAGTTATAAACGCGCAAAATGGCATCGAGATAGCTGAGTAAATGCTCACGCGGTAAAAACTTGCGAATGGTTTTACCAATAATAGGCGTACGCCCGAGGCCACCACCAACGATCACTTCAAAACCAAGCTCGCCTGCGTCATTGGTAACGATGTGTAGTCCCACATCATGGACTTGCGTCGCAGCGCGATCCGCTTCGGTACCGATGACTGCAATTTTAAATTTACGCGGTAAAAAGGCAAACTCAGGGTGGAAGGTTGACCACTGACGAATGATTTCGCAATAAGGACGTGGATCAGCGATTTCTTCCTTATGGATACCCGCATAAGGATCGGTTGTGGTATTACGGATACAGTTGCCCGAGGTTTGGATGGCATGCATCTGTACCGTTGCCAATTCTGCCAAAATGTCTGGCACTTCTTCTAGTTTTGGCCAGTTCAGCTGAATATTGGTACGGGTAGTCATGTGCCCATAACCTTTATCATACTTGCGGGTAATCTCTGCCAATTTGCGCAGCTGATAGCTGGCAAGTAGACCGTAAGGAATGGCGATACGGAGCATCGGCGCATAACGCTGGATATACAGACCGTTTTGCAATCGCAGTGGCAAAAACTGCTCTTCTGGCAGCTCACCCGCTAGAAATCGTGCGGTTTGGTCGCGAAATTGGGCAACTCGTTCGTCTACTAACGTCTGGTCAGCGTAATTATATTGATACATGACGTAATCTCAGTTTTGTTTTTAGTCTTAAAAGCAGCGATGGAAGCAATCTAATATCTGTGCTCGTAGGTGATAGACTTTACCACAAATCGCAATTTAAACAATTCAGGGTCACATCATATAAGCTTCTATCTATAAACATAAATTCCTTTCAGACATATCCATATCCAAACACAGCATAAATTTTCATAACGAAAGTTAGGTAGCCTATGCTTATCAAATTTAACGCCTGATCGTTCGCGCTTTATTCTTATTATCATTTATTAGTGGCTGGCTTATCAGCTGCTTACTTTGTTGATTATCTTTCTCGACCATTCTTTCTAATAAGAGGTTTTAATAACGATATGTCTCAGACCCAGATTCAGAACCCAAGCCAAACTCAATCCCAATCAGAATCAAAGCTGGTTCCGCCACATGGCAGTGCCGAGCTAAAGCCACTGTTGTTAGAAGGCGATGCACGCGAGCAAGCATTAGAGCTTGCCAGCACCTTACCAACCATTACCTTAAGCTCACGCGAGCGTGGTGATCTGATCATGTTCGGTATTGGCGGCTTTACACCATTGAATGGTTTTATGAATAAAGCCAACTGGCAAGGTGTGGTTGATAACATGCGCTTGCAAAGTGGTGATAATGCTGGTTTGTTTTGGCCAATTCCGATCACGTTATCTGCGCCAAAAGCGACGGCGGACAATCTGAGTCAAGGCGACAAAGTGGCATTGATCGCACAAGATGGCGAAGTGATGGGTATCTTGACAGTAGAGGAGACCTATATCATTGATAAAGAACACGAGTGTCAGCAAGTATTTACCACTACAGACCCAGAGCATCCAGGCGTCCAGCAAGTATTGGATCAAGATGACGTCAATATTGCAGGCAGTGTAGAAGTGCTGAGCGAGGGCGAGTTCCCAACGCGTTATCCTGGTATCTATAAGACGCCCGCGCAAACACGTCAAATCTTTGAAGAGAAAAACTGGAAAACTGTGGCGGCGTTCCAAACGCGTAACCCGATGCACCGCTCACATGAATATCTGGCCAAAATCGCCATTGAGATCTGCGATGGCGTTATGATTCATTCATTGCTCGGCGCACTAAAACCAGGTGACATTCCAGCAGAAGTACGTCAAGAAGCCATTAAAACCTTGATTGACAATTACTTCAAACAAGACACGGTGATTCAAGCAGGTTATCCATTAGATATGCGCTATGCTGGTCCACGTGAAGCCTTATTACATGCGTTATTCCGCCAAAACTATGGCTGTAGCCATCTGATCGTTGGTCGCGACCATGCTGGTGTGGGCGATTACTACGGTGCATTTGATGCCCAAACTATTTTTGAACAGGTTGGCAAAGATGACCTCATCACCCAGCCGCTAAAAATTGGCTGGACGTTCTGGTGTAATGCGTGTAACGCGATGGCATCTGACAAGACTTGCCCGCATGACGCGTCTGAACACGTTAAAGTATCAGGTACCAAGCTGCGTAAAGCGCTATCAGAAGACATGGAAGTACCAGAGAACTTTAGCCGTCCAGAAGTACTTGAGATACTACGTAACTACTACGGTAGCATCGCTCGTGAAGAGCGTGCTGAGATCAAACTCACGGGCGCATCTGCGGTGTAAACCCTAGCGCGTCAGCATAAAAAATCAGTGCTGCATCAATAATAAAAAAGGTGTCAGACTTATGGTCTGCCACCTTTTTGCTTTTATCACTTTTAGCATCTCTCACCTCAGTTAGCGTGAGCTATCAAATCGCTAAATCTTCTGTCAGTTTTTGATATTCTCCCGCAAGTGAGGCACCACCTGAGCAAAAATAATTCAGCGCATACGTATCTGGGCTATCAATCGTCAGCATATTGTCTTTAAATTGAAAAAAGACGGTACTGTCATTTGCCTGCGCCTGAAAAATCGTACCGTGTGCCGCGTCTTGCCCCATTAATGTCGCCTTACCGTCAAACTGACAAGTCTGTTTTTTGATATCGCTGCGTGAGCGAATTTTTATATCGATTGGTTGGTCACTTTCTGCACGTACCATGACGCCAACCCAGTCATATCCTTGTGCGCGTTTGTCATAATCTGCAGAAGCATAGTCACCAGAAATATCGTCTTTCATAACATCCACTGGAATTGAATGAACCGCTATAGCACTGTGCGAAGAATTCTTCACCGCGGGCGTCACGTTATGACAACCAGTTACGGCAGCTAGGGCAGAGGCCATCAATGTTAATGCTGCAACAGAATGAAAGCGATGGGACGAAAGAGTCATAAAAAGGCCTTTGGTCAAATAAGACGGTAAAATGAATATAGCATTGGCGCTTGGGCCATACCATATAAAATGATGGTACAGCCTAGCTAAATTATAGTCTATTTAATAAGCCTGCCTGCAATGATTTACCTCTCGTTCCTCATAATCTCGTAAGAGCACATGCTAAGTGCTTATGCCAACATCAGGACTTGATAAGCGGATTCGTCACTAAGCGTTTGCTATTTATGCTGCTAGCATAGCTTTCATCATCCGAAAACCGAAATCAACAGAGTAAAAGTCAATAGAACTAAGCTCAAATGATTGTAAGCCCTATGATGATGGTCAAAATTTTGACAAAACGCTTCTATTACCTTTATCGAGAGCATCATGCAAAAAAAATTCCAAAAATTCCGCATTGCTAGCATCCAGCCAACCAATAATAAACATATAAAAGCGTGGGCACTTACCACTAGCGGCATGCTCGCAGCAGCGATCATGATGACAGGTTGTAGTCCAACCGAAGGGGCGCAAAACGAGGCAGCAAACAACGCTAATGGTGAGACGCAGGATGTCAATCTACTCAATGTCTCCTATGACGTGTCTCGTGACTTTTATAAAGACTACAACGCGCTATTTAGCGCTGATTATCAAAAAGCCCATCCAAACAGCAGAGTAAATATCAATCAATCACATGGCGGCTCTAGTAAGCAGGCGCTCTCTGTTGCCAATGGTTTGCAAGCAGATGTGGTTACTTTTAACCAAGAGAGTGATATGAACCTGTTGGTGGATAAAGGTTTGGTCGCTTCTGATTGGAAGCAGGCACTACCAAATAATGCCGTGCCGTACACCAGCACTATGGTGCTACTGGTTCGTGCTGGTAACCCAAAAAACATCCAAGACTGGTCGGATTTAGCACGTAACGATATCGATGTGGTCACGCCCAATCCCAAGACCAGTGGTACAGCACGTTATGCCTTTTTGGGTGCTTACGGCTATGGCTTGCATCAATTTAAAGAAAACAGCAGTGATAACCCGGTTCAAACCAATGACTTTATCAAAAAGCTGTTGGCAAATGTCGTCACTTATGACAATGGCGCACGTGCTGCGACGACCAGTTTTACCCAGCGCGGCCTAGGCGATGTACTTATCACTACCGAAAACGAAGCGAATTTGGCCGCTCAGCAATTTGCCAAAGGTCAAGTCGATATTGTCTATCCAAGTTACTCGATTGAGATTGCCAACCCAGTAGCAGTCGTCACGGCAGTGACTGATAAAGCGGGCAAGACCGAAGCGGCAAATGCTTATCTAAAAGGCTTATGGGACAAGCCTGCACAAGAGCTGATGGCAAAAATGTATATGCGTCCGAGTGATGAGCAAATACTTGCCGCTCATAAAGATACTTTGCCTGATATTGAAACGTTTGAGCCTGTCGCCGTCTTTGGCCCATGGGCAGAGATTATGGATACTTTCTTTGTAGACGGTGGCCGTTTCGATCAGCTGGCAAGTGCTAAGTAGTCGTTAATTCTTGGCTTGTAGAATGATCTGTCTTGGCCGTTATCAGTGAAACACGGACAAGATAGATAAGATGTATCTAATATTAGAAAACAGTTGGTTATGCGTATAGAATTTTTTCATAAATTATTGATATGATTGGCTTTGCCTGCTTGTTATTCCCTTTTGGCAATAACATACGCATATTCATCATTAAACATAATAAGATGGCGCTGTTAGCATACTTGCATTACATAACAGACATCTTTGAGGTATTTATGACAGACGTAGCTCGTTATCAACAAAAGAGTAAAACCCTTAGTGCCTTGAGTATTGCTGGCGTTGCTTTGACATTGGGTCTAGCTGGCTGTAGCAACAGTGAGACTACTGAGGCGGCAGCTGACGGTTCAGCGACGACAGAAGGGCAGAATATTGAGCTACTCAATGTCTCATACGATGTGGCACGTGACTTTTATAAAGACTACAACCCTTTGTTTGTTGAGCATTATAAAGCTGAGCATCCAGACAGCAAGATTCTAATCAAGCAGTCACATGGCGGCTCAAGCAAACAGGCACTGTCTGTGGCTAATGGTCTACAAGCCGATGTTGCCACTATGAACCAAGGCTCTGATATCGAGCTACTCGAGAAAAAAGGCTTGGTTGAGTCAGATTGGGAAAGCAAATTCCCTGACAATGCAGTGCCGTTTACCAGTACGATCGTATTTTTGGTACGTAAAGACAATCCAAAAAATATCAAAGACTGGGAAGATTTGACCAAAGATGGTGTTGAGATTGTCATGGCCAACCCAAAAGTGACGGGTAACGGTCGTTATGCGTTCTTAGGTGCATACGGTTATGGTCTACATGCTTTTAATCAAGATGAAACAAAAGCCAAAGGCTACGTCAAAGACATGCTAAAAAATGTCAAGGTTTATGAAAACGGCGGACGTGCAGCAACGACCACTTTCGTACAGCGCGGTATCGGTGATGTCTTGGTTACTTTTGAGAACGAGGCCAACCTTGCAGCGACTGATTTTGGCGCAGGTCAAGTAGACATCGTTTATCCAAAATACTCAATTAAATCAGAAAGCCCTGTGGCTGTCGTGAAGACGGTAACAGACAAAAAAGGTACTACAGACGCGGCCAAAGCGTATCTTGATTACTTATGGAGTGAACCTGCTCAGCAACTAGCAGCCGATTTATATCTGCGTCCGAGCGTTAAGAGCGTTCTTGACAAAAACAGTGACAAATTGCCGCCTGTTGAGACTTTCCGCCCGAACGATGCCTTTGGCACATGGGATGAGATCATGAGCACTTACTTCAGTGATGGCGGTGTGTTTGATCAGTTGGCTGTTAATGCGCCGCAGTAATCGTCTGCTACGTACATAAGAGCTGCTACTGCGCTAACTACTGAAACTGGTCGAAGCAGTTAACCGTACAGTCAGTCATGAAGCGCCCCATAAAGGACATGGTCGTACGCACTATGTCCTTTATATTGTAAGCCGACCAATAATAATTTTAATAACAGTTGTGATAATAATGGTCTTACGATGAGCACCCTCGCTAAGTACCATCAGTTAGGCAATAGGACATCACTATGAGTGCAACATCTTCTTCTGCCAGTAAACCTACCAACAAAAAAGGGTGGCTGACACGCTTGCGTCAGCGCAATGTGCTACCTGGGTTTGGTCTGAGCATGGGTATTACTGTCTTTAGCTTGTCATTACTAGTGGTGCTACCGTTTGCCATGATGGCCTATACCACAACTCAGATGGGTTGGACGGGTTTTTGGGAAACCATCACCCAGCCGCAAGTCACTGCCGCAATTAAGCTCAGCTTATGGATGTCGTTTTTAGCGATGCTGACCAATATGGTCTTTGGTACACTGGTTGCGTGGGTACTTGTCCGCTATGAGTTTTGGGGTAAGTCGTTAATTAATGCCTTGGTTGATTTGCCATTTGCACTACCAACCGCCGTTACAGGCATCTCACTTGCAACGCTATACGCGCCTAATGGCTTGATTGGTCAATGGTTTGCCAAGTTTGATATTCAGGTCGCCTTTACGCCGATAGGTATTTGGCTGGCATTGGTTGTGGTGAGTTTTCCCTTTATCGTCCGTGCAGTACAGCCTGTACTCGCTGAACTATCAGTTGAGTTTGAAGAAGCTGCAGCCGTATTGGGTGCCAATCGCTTAACCACATTTCGTAAGGTAATTTTACCAGAGCTGTTGCCTGCTTTACTGATGGGAGCGGGTATGATGTTTGCCCGTGCTACTGGCGAGTATGGCTCCGTTATTTTTATTGCGGGTAATATTCCGATGCAGTCTGAGATTTTGCCACTCATCATTATCAGTAAACTTGAGCAGTTTGACATTAAAGGTGCTTCTGCGGTTGCGCTGTTTATGCTACTTATCTCATTTGTGATTTTATTGACCATCAATATCATGCAGTGGAAACTGTCGCGCCGTGTAGGAGCTCGCTAATATGCAAATATCTAATAGCTACGACTACCAAAGCAACGCTGCGACCAAAGACACGCCATGGATACGCCGCACCTTTATTGTTATCGCTGTGCTGTTCATGGTCTTAATGCTGGTGGTGCCCTTATTGGCTGTGTTTTATGAGGCTTTTAAAAACGGCTGGCAGTTATATCTTGCGTCATTGGTTGACCCTGAGGCATTGCAAGCCATCAAACTGACATTGATCACAGCGGCGATTGTCTTGCCTATCAATATGGTCATGGGTATTGCGATTGCGTGGTTGGTCACACGCTATCAGTTCAAAGGTAAGCAGCTGGTGACGACGTTACTTGATTTGCCATTTTCTGTATCACCTGTCGTTGCCGGTTTGATGTTTGTGCTGTTATTCGGACTGAACTCTACGATCGGCGGCTGGCTTGAGAGCATGGGTTTTCAGGTGATCTATGCGGTGCCTGGTATTATTCTGGCGACGCTATTTGTGACCTTTCCGTTTGTTGCGCGTGAGCTGATACCATTGATGCAGACACAAGGCGACTCTGAAGAGCAAGCCGCATTAACCTTGGGTGCGACTGGCTGGCAGACTTTTTGGCATGTGACACTGCCTAATATTAAATGGGCGCTGCTATATGGTTTGATTTTGACCAATGCACGTGCGATGGGCGAGTTTGGTGCGGTCAGTGTCGTATCTGGTCACATTCGCGGTGAGACCAATACCATGCCGCTATTGGTTGAGATTGCCTATAATGATTATAACTTTACCGCTGCATTTGCCTTATCGAGCTTACTTGCCGCACTTGCCTTAGTGACGCTACTGATTCAGCAAGTCATGACCAAAATGCAAGAGCGCAAATTTGCTAAGTCTGAACGTTTGGCGGCTGCCCCTGAGCTACCAGTGAGTGCCAATGCAACGACGTCAACGGCTGAGAGCACTAGTAAGCTATAAGTTGTTTGGGTAAGTATTTAGGGTTGTTCAATCATATTGACACAGTCGTTAAGACATCAGTCTCAATACGACAAAAGATATTATAAGAGATACCATTATGAGCATTGAGATTCGCAACGTTAATAAAAAATTTGGTGACTTTACGGCTTTAGACAATATCAATATTACCGTGCCAACTGGCAAGCTAACGACGTTGCTAGGTCCATCAGGCTGCGGTAAGACCACATTGCTACGTATCATTGCGGGTCTGGAATATGCCGACTCTGGACAGGTACTGTTTGATGAGCTGGATGTCACCAATACGCCGGTACAGAAGCGTCATATTGGTTTTATGTTTCAGCATTATGCGTTGTTCCGTCATAAGAATATCGCGGATAATGTTGCCTTTGGATTGACGTTACTGCCAAAAAATGAGCGTCCTAGCAAAGCGGATATCAATAAACGCGTGGCAGAGCTGTTAGATCTGGTACAGCTCCCACAAGTTGCCAATGCGTATCCGCACCAACTATCAGGTGGTCAGCGTCAGCGAATTGCACTGGCACGGGCACTTGCGGTCAAGCCAAAGCTGCTATTGCTGGATGAGCCATTTGGTGCGTTAGATGCCAAAGTACGTAAAGAGCTGCGTACGTGGCTAAAGAACATCCACCATGAGCTTGGTATCACAAGTATCATGGTGACCCATGATCAAGAAGAAGCCCGCGCCGTATCGGATGAGATCGTGGTTATGAATCAAGGTCGAGTAGAGCAGGTAGGAACGTCAGAGGAGCTGATACACCAGCCAGCCAATGCCTTTATCAGCGACTTCTTGGATTTGGCTTAGCGGCTTAGCTTTTAACTCATCGTCATTCATAATCGATAAGCCAAAAAAAATCCTACCTAAGTAGGATTTTTTTTGGCTTGTTGAATCGTACAGAGTGCAATGAACTACACTTGTCTATTCATAACCTTTAAGCAAGTCTCGATTCATCTTTATCTGAATCACTTGGAGAGAGTTGATCATAAGTGATATTCAAGATGTCTTGACACCATTCTGGTAAGTCATCAGCGACTTCATACCACATCCATGTACCGTCACGCACACAGCTTAAGATACCCAGTTTTTTCAAATGGTTCAAATGACGCGATATCGTTGGTTGTGGTTGATCAAGCATGTCTACCAAATCACCCACGCAACGTGCTTCTTTTTTAAAGAGAATTTGAAATATTTTTAGGCGTGTTGGATCAGATAAGACTTTAAACAAATCGATAGGTCGTATCGTAAAATTATTATCAGACATAGGAAAATTCCAATGGACTTCGTTTATAGGGGTTCAATATAACAGCAGTTATCTAGAAAATCGATTAAAAAATAAGCAAAATTACAGTTCATCGTTAATTTACTACCTTCTATAATATTCGGTTACATGGACGCTTATATCCACTTACATAGATGAATGGTGCGAAATATAACAGTACCATCACGACCAAAAAAGTTCCGAATGTTATTGAAAATGATAACAATTATCGTTATTATACTGCATGTAATCAGCGTGATGCTAAGCAAGTAGTCGCTATCAAATAGTGGTAATCAGAGGAGCCAATCCATGTACGTATGTATCTGTAATAACGTCAAAGAAAAGCAAATCAAAGCAGCCATTGCTTCTGGTGTTAATACCCTTGATGGTCTAAAAGACACTCTCGACGTTGCAACTTGCTGTGGATGCTGTGAGCCTATGGTCAATGACTATTTAGACGAACATCACGCCGCACTCGATGTCTTAGCGTATGCAGTATAACTACTTTCAGCTCAGTCGATCTTATCTCTAATCCAACCAAATATATTCAATATCTTGCATCTATTCTTTTATTATACATAAGGAGTAGGTAGCAGGCGTCCACATAATCTCATTGATACGCCAACATCGCTATTATCAATATGTATCAAGTATCGTGACTGACAACTGTAGCTAATTACAATTCTCAATTAGCATCTTATTCTTAGTTCACAACATTACATGCCACATGGCGACTGTATGCTACTATATCTGTCTAAGATTGTAAGACGTTTTATTGATTTAACCCTTTACTGATCAGTTTACCGATTCCGCTGTCTTTATATATAAAAACGTGGATATATAATGGTCTGTAAAAAATAAATAGAGGAGTGTACATTATGATAGGCAGTCAAAAAGTCATTGATTATTTGAATTTCTTGTTAGGCGGCGAGCTGGCTGCACGTGACCAGTATTTTATCCACTCAGAGATGTATGCTGAATGGCATTATGGCAAATTGTACGATCGTATCCATCATGAAATGGAAGACGAAACACTACACGCACAAGCAATTATTCGTCGTATCTTGATGCTAAGTGGTACGCCAAAAATGACGGTTGATACGATTAATATCGGCAGCACTGTCCCTGAGATGTTGCAAATTGATCTTGATTTAGAATATAAAGTACAGAAACATCTAAAAGAAGGCATTGCGCTTTGTGAAGCAGAGCACGACTATGTCACACGTGAGATGCTCGTTGAGCAACTAAAAGATACTGAAGAAGACCATGCGCATTGGCTTGAGCAACAGTTGCGCTTAATTGACATGATTGGTCTGCCTAATTATCTACAAACCCAGATGGCTGAGGTCACTCCTAATCTTGTTTGATATCATCAAAGATACGAATAAAAAATAGAGTATTTAATATAAATAAGAAAGGGAGAGAGATCATGAAAGGGGATAAAGAGGTCATTCGTGCATTAAACAAGGTGCTTGGCCAATCATTAATTGCGATTAACCAGTATTTCTTGCACGCACGTATCGCCCGTCATTGGGGCTTAGAAGCGCTTAACGACTCACTTTATAAGCAGTCTATCGCTGAGATGAAATGGTCAGATGATTTGATTGCGCGTATCTTGCTGTTAGGTGGTTTACCTAACTTACAGGAATTGGGTAAGGTATTGGTCGGTGAAGATGTGCCAGAGGTTATTGAGTGCAATTTGCGTTTAGAAAAACAAAAATTCAGCATCATTACGGATGCGATTACCCTATGCGAGACAAAGTCTGACTATGTGTCTCGCCACCTGCTAGTTATGCTAAAAGATGGTAATGAAGAATATCAAGATTGGCTAGAGACGCAAGAAGATTTGATTGAAAGTATGGGTGCAGAACGCTATATACAATCACAAATCAGTGATGATGACGCGCCATAAGTAATTTGTCTTAATTAGCATTCGTCTCAATCAGCAATGAAGCAAACTTGCCAGCGTGTGATTGGTTTTTAACCAAAACACACGCTGGCTTTTTTACGTCTAGAAACCACTAAAGGCTTATATGCGGCAATCAACTTTTGAGTATTTACCGAGGTAGTTAGTACAAACCACGCCCATCTTCTGGTTTTAACCGTAAAAAGCCCAATCCTGAGAGAATGGTAAAGCCGCCCAATATCCAATAAGTGACCTGAAAAGCAAGTAAGGTATCTACTTGAAACCGCTCACGTAACAAGTTGAGCAGTGCGGCACCAAAGGCAATACCCAAGCCGATTGCCATTTGCTGATTGACGGCCATTAAACTGTTGCCACTACTGGTCTGTGCCCCTTGTAGATCGCCGATAGTGATGGTATTCATGGCACTGAACTGGATTGAGTTACAAACACCGATCACAATCAGCACTGGGATCATCCATGGCCACTGCGCCGCATCTGAGAACTGTCCCAGTAAAATAATCAGCAAGCCTAAAAATAGAGTGTTATATACCAATACGGTACGATAACTATAACGCTGAATAATTTTGCTGACAAAAGGTTTTATCCCAAGGGCACCAACCGCAATGGGTGCTAGTAACCAACCTGCCTGCGAAGGTGTGTATTCAAACACGACCTGTAATAGTAAGGGTAATAAAAAAGGCACGGCACTGATGCCAATACGCGTGGATAGATTGCCAGTAATACCAATACGAAAAGTAGGCACATTAAAGAGTGTCAAAGAAAAGAGCGGCGCAACATGGCGTTTGGCATGCCATACATAGGCCAGTAAAAAACCAATCGATGCGGCAGCTAGTAATAGCGCATTGTAACCGTGGCCCACTTTTGAACCTATCTCAACGGCTAACGTCAACGCGCATGCACCCAATGCAAACAGCCCAAAACCCAGCCAGTCTAACGACTGTTTATCACCAAATAGTGCTGGTATTAGTTTTTTGCCAATTAAAAAACCCACTACACCCATCGGAATATTGATCAAAAATATCCAATGCCAGCTGGCATATTGCACTAAATAACCCCCAAGCAAAGGCCCAACCAATGGTGCGACCAAAGCAGGAATTACCGCAAAATTCATCACCGTCAGCAACTGATTACGTGGGTAGGACTTGACCAAAATCAAGCGTCCAACCGGAGTCATCATGGCACCACCAATGCCTTGTATCACCCGTGAGATGACCAAAAAATTTAACGTAGAGGCCATAGCGCACAGTAGTGAGCCCACGCAAAATATCACAATGGCTGATAAGAAAACACGGCGTGTACCATACTTATCTGCCAAAAACCCACTAATTGGGATAAAAATGGCTAAGGTGAGCGCATAGCTGATAACGGCCCATTGCATTTTTAACGGTGATTCATCCAACGCTAATGCCATTTGTGGCAATGCGGTGTTCAAAATAGTGGCATCTAAAATCTGCATAAATAACGCTACCGCTAGGACATAGGGTAGGTATTTATTTTGGGTTGGGGTGAGCGTCAGCATGTCAATCCCATTGGATATCTTATTATAAAATCGGGAGGTTCGCGTCTTTACGGACAGATTGCGCGATATAAGTTGAGTAGTATAAGAAAGCTTAGAGGGTAATTAAAGTGCCTCAAGGTAACGAAGCATTATGGTGGGCTTGGGTCATTGAGTGGTATGTCATTAATCACAGCAAAATCGTAACATTGATTACAAGAGAAGACTTTAATATCAGCAGAGGTTATCGTTATAGTAAAGCCTAGCTAACAAATAGCATAGCAATTGATAGAATGATTAGCATGGCTATCAAGAAAAACAGTACTAAGATAAGTAAAAGCTAATATAACCAAAAATAATGGCAATAATCACTAAGGATATTTTATGAGTAATGCATCGACCAGTGACACACAAAACGATAAATATGTACCGCCTAAAGTTTGGACACAAGACAAAGACAACGGCGGTAAGTTCGCAAGCATCAACCGCCCAACCTCTGGCGCTCGTTATGATAAAGAGCTACCAGTAGGCGATGCTCCGTTACAGCTATACTCACTGAACACACCCAATGGCGTCAAGGTAAATATCTTATTAGAAGAGCTGGCAGAGCTCGGTATTAGCGGTGCTGAGTACGATGCTTATAAAATTGATATATCGCAAGGTGAGCAGTTTGGCTCAGGATTTGTAGCGATTAACCCCAACTCAAAAATCCCAGCGTTGGTCGATCATTCTACTGATACCGCTGGTGAGCCGATTGCTCTTTTTGAGTCGGGCGCGATTTTAATGTATCTGGCAGAAAAGTTTGATAGATTCCTACCTTTGTCGCCAGGAAAAGCGCGAGCGGATTGTCTGTCTTGGATTATGTGGCAAATGGGTAGTGCGCCTTTCTTAGGTGGCGGCTTCGGACATTTTTATGCCTATGCACCAGAGCCATTAGAATATCCAATTAATCGTTACACCATGGAGACCAAACGTCAGCTTGATGTATTAGATACTCATCTAAAAGACAGTGAGTATTTATGCGGTAATGATGAAGCTGATTATAATATTGCCGATATGATCATTTGGGCATGGTATGGACAGTTGGTACTCGGTAAGCTATACGATGCGGCAGAGTTTTTACAAGTACAAGACTATAAGCACATACAGCGTTGGGCGAAAAAAATTGCTGAGAGACCTGCCGTCAAGCGTGCTATAGACTTAGAACTGAAACCAATCGGTTAATTACTAGCGCGAGTATCATTTCATTATTTTCAATTATTACAGTTAGGCCGGTAAGTTACTCACTTATCGGCCTATTTTTATTATATTTTAAATAATGAATATATAATCGATGACTACTTCCTTTTGTGTTTACATAATGGTACATTAGTACAACAGATAGAAACATTGGTGCGTTAAGATAACCGCTTATCACCGCGACAGACAGGTGTTTATACTTATTTGATTGATGAGTAATGGATTATGAAGCACAATAATAAAATGCGCTTACCTATGCTTGCAGCAGTTAGCATGGCTTTGTTTAGTACAGCAAGTATGGCGCACACCGAAACTGAGTTTACTAGCCAAGATTGGCAGGTGGTCTGTGATAATACCCGTACTTGTCGGCTGGCAGGATATCAAGCAGACAATAACAGTGAGTTCCCTGTATCTATCTTGCTGACTCGCCGTGCAGGTGCAGATGCTGCTGTGGATGGTAAAGTAAAGCTTGGTGGCGCTAAAGATAGCTCTTCTAAAGCCTTAATGCAATTGGGTAACCGTCACCGAATATCACTATTTATTAACGATAGAAATTACGGCGAAACCAAGCCGTATTCTGCAGCCGCAGGTAGTGCTGAGCTAACCCAAGCACAGGTTACAGCTCTGCTAAGCGCGCTTCAAAGGTCAAGTAAGATTACGCTAGCACTGCGTAACTCACGCTGGCAGCTTTCAGATAAAGGCGCTAGTGCAGTGATGCTAAAGGCTGATGATGTCCAAGGACGAGTAGGCACACCAAGCGCTTTTATGAATAGCAATGAGGCCGTAAAATCTAACAGTAGTGTATTGCCACCCAAAGCTGTACCAATACTGCGTTTTGTAGAGCCTAGTGGCAAGTCTGCTGCTAGCGATAAAAAGTTTGTCATGAGATCCTCTCAATTGGCCTCATTGATGAAAGGAACGATGAAAGATGCCGATGCTGACTGCCCAAATCTATCAGACAAGTCACCTTGGCGTGTCAGTCGCCTAAATGATTCACAGCTGCTCGCACAGCATGATTGTTGGACAGCTGCTTACAATGCGGGTAGTGGCGCGTGGGTGATCAATGATAGCAAGCCTTACAAGCCGACATTGGTCACAACTAGCGCCACCAATTACGATAAAGGTAAGCTTAGCTCAGTACAAAAAGGCCGCGGTATTGGCGACTGTATGAGTAAAGTCGATTGGGTGTGGACGGGCCGCGCATTTGAGAAAAGCCATGAAAGCACCACCGGACTGTGCCGTCTTATCGAAGCGGGCGGGGCATGGCAGCTACCGACTTATGTCACGGATGTTAAAGTAGTCAAATAATCACCGATTTTTTATTGAATGAGACGTTTAGTATGCGTAATAGAGAACTTATTCGGGCTATTTACTCAGTAATTGAATAAATGGCTACACATAATTTTTTATTGTGCTATACTGCGTCGCCACGTTAGCTTAGGCTTTCGTGAATTATGAGATTGATAACATCGCCTGCGATTTTGGGTCTAGGATGACCATAAGTAATTGTTGCCGATGATTTTGTGTACTTAAATAACGCCTTAAACATATCAGTTATTTTTGACTCATATCTTATCTACTGACCTATATAGGGTCTAGATTGGTTGCTGTTTGCGATTATCTGCTTTGGACAAAGCATTGATAATATGCGTATATCAAGCATGGATAAGACACTCGGCACTACCACCAAAATACGTCAGACAGCACGAACGCATTTATTATAAAGACGCTAAGCTCTATTGGCTTAGTTTCTGATTATCGACACTTTTATGTTGCTCGGTAACCTTTAATAAAAGCAGCGTGATGAACGGTTATCAGTGGTATGCATCAAGTTTGCTGAATTTACAGCAGCTTATACTTACCAAGGATTACTATGACTGACATCTTATCTGCAATCGCTGCTGAAAACGGCATCATCGAAAGCAACGACACTACTGCAAATACTGACACCAATACTCAAGCGGCTACCACTGACGCTGCTGAAGAAAACAAAGTCACCTTTACTGATCTTGGCATTGCTAAGCCAATTCTTACTGCACTTGATCGCAGTGGCTATACCAATCCAACCCCTATTCAAGAACAAGCCATTCCTTTTGCACTAGCCGGACGTGACCTTTTATTGTCAGCGCAAACGGGTAGTGGTAAAACAGCGGCATTCGTTATCCCTGTACTTGACCGTTTGAGCCGTGCCACTAGCTTTGACAAACTAACCAAAGCACTTATCCTAACGCCAACGCGTGAACTTGCTCAGCAAGTACATGACAGCGTTCGTACGTATTCTAAAGACATGCGCGGTCTATTTTGTGTCCCACTCGTTGGCGGCGCACCATATAACGGTCAGATCACTGCTTTGAAAAAAGGCGTTCAAGTAATCGTTGCAACGCCTGGTCGTCTACTTGATCATATCAATGCAGGTCGCGTTGATCTATCAAACCTAGAAGTATTGGTACTTGACGAAGCGGATCGTATGCTAGATATGGGTTTTGCTGATGACATCAGTGATATCCTTCGTGCAGCACCAGTCGATCGTCAAACGATCATGTGTTCAGCAACTTGGGATGGCCCAGTCGGTAAAATCGCTGCCAGCTTCACTAAGAACCCTGAGCGTGTATCAATCAAAGTAGAATCTGCACACATCGAAGAAAAAGTGTACTACTGTGATGATTTTGATCATAAAAACCGTTTACTTGACAAAATCGTTTGCCAGCAAGATATGGAACAGATCATTATCTTTGCTGCTACCAAACGTAGCACTGAAAAACTGGCTAAACAGTTACAAGAAGCGGGTCACAAAGCAAGCTTCTTACATGGTGACTTGCCACAGAGCAAGCGTAACCGTATCGTTCAAGACTTGCGTAATGGTAAAGTAAAAATCCTAGTAGCGACTGACGTTGCTGCTCGTGGTCTAGATATCCCAGCTATCTCGCACGTTATCAACTATGACTTGCCGCGTCAGACTGAAGATTACGTCCATCGTATCGGTCGTTGTGGCCGTGCTGGTCGTACTGGTGTTGCTATCAGCCTATGTAGCATGGATGATCGTCCACAGTTAAACGCTATCAATCGTTACTTAGATCGCAAAATGGAAGTATGTGTTATCGAAGGTATGGAGCCTAAGAAAACCTACGTACCTAGCGAAAACAAAGGTAATGGTCGTGGCCGTGGTCGCGGTCGTTCTAACGGCGGCGGTCAAGGCCGTGGTCGTTCAAGCGGTGGCTATGCTGGTAAATCTAGCGGTGGTGGTCAAGGTCGTGGTCGTTCAAGCGACAGCGCACCAACTGGTCAACGCGCAAGCAACGACAGCGGTTATCAAGGTAAGCCACGTGACACGTCAGGCAAACCAAATGAGCGTTCAGGTGGCAAGCCGTATCAAGGCAAGCGCACTGGTGGTCCAAGCCGTGGCGATAGCAATGGCGTTCCACGTGGTGAGCGCGCTGCAACTGGTCGCGGTCGTCCAAGTGGCAGCCAAGGTCGCCCAGCAAGTCGTTCTGACAGCCGTGGCCAAGGTCGTCCAAACGGCGGCAACCGTGGTAAAAACTCATAATATCGCTATAACGAACGATTAAAGCTACTAATTCATTAATCGTCTAAAGATAGCAGCAAAAAGCCAGATACTTGTTATCTGGCTTTTTTATGTTTGATCTAGCCATCATGCACCTGAAAATGGATATCTCAGGAGAACGACGGCTGTTTACTGAAGTGATAAACCCATTGGTCATCAAACCAATCATGATGTCTGCTTGCGCGGGTTTTTTGCCTTGTCTATACTGATTCACTTTTGCCAGCTGTCAGCCTTGGAGCGACTTGATGCCTACCACCTCATCTTTAGCAATCGATAGCCTGCCATTAGCGTTTGGCATTATCATGACCATCATCGGCTTGGTCTTTTACACCCAAGGTTTACCGGGCAAGTTTTGGCGACGGTTTTATGCGGTATTACCCGGCATTGTACTGTGCTGTTTCATACCCGCCACCTTAAACAGCTTAGGGGTGTTCGCCGACGGCGTTGGCGCGCAGATTTATGGTTTTACCGCCACGTATTTGCTGCCAGCAAGTTTGCTATTGATGACTTTATCCATGGATGTTCCCAAAATATTAGGTTTGGGCTGGAAGGCCATTGCGATGTTCTTTGCTGCCAGTATCGCCATTATTATCAGTGGGCCTATTAGCTTAGGAATTGCCAAATGGGTGTCACCTGAGATGTTTGTCGACGATACATTGTGGCGCGGATTTTCTGCTGTAGCGGGCAGCTGGATCGGCGGCGCGGCGAACCAAGCAGCGATGAAGGAGCTGTTCGGGGTCAGTGATGATCTATTTGGCATGATGATCTTGGTGGATGCCACTAATGCCTCATTATGGCTACTCGCAATCTTGGTGATGGCAAAACACAGCGCAAAGATCGATCGATTCTTGCGAGCGGATACCAGTAGCATTGATAAAGTTATCAAAGCCGTCGAAAGCTATGAGCGCGATCATGCCCGCCCAGCCACCATCAATGATCTGATGGTAATGTTTGGTTTGTGCTTTGCCATGGTAGGAGTGGCACACTTTGTTGGTGGACAAATTGCTGACTTTTTTGCCCCATATAAATGGGCGGTGCAATATAGTTTTGCCAGTTCATTCTTTTGGATGGTGGTCATTATTACGTTGATAGGTGTCATTTTTTCTTTTACTAAGATTCGCAGACTCGACCATGTGGGCGCGTCCAAAATGGGTACCGTATTTATCTTCGTGCTGATTGCCGCGATTGGTATGCAGATTAATTTGGCGGGTATTGTCTCGCAGTGGCGGCTATTGCTTATCGGCTTTTTATGGATGAGTATTCACGTGGTGATTATCTTTGCTGTTGCCAGACTTATCCGTGCGCCGTTTTTCTTTTTGGCGGTAGGTTCTAATGCCAATACAGGCGGCGCATCGTCGGCACCGATCGTCGCGACGGCTTTTCATCCATCGCTTGCGCCTGTTGGGGTGTTTTTGGGTATTATGGGCTATGCGGTGGGGACATTTGGTGGGTATATCAGTACCCAATTGATGCGCTTGGTAGTGGGCTAGTATTTAAGTTATCCATATTCTGATAGTATTTTTCCTCAAAAAAACCCGCAATGACTGCGGGTTTTTTTATTATAAGGTGCCTAATGACTTAAGTTGTCGTTTTGTCTATCTATGCTATTGATACGTAAGCCTTGCCATAACCCTGCATGAGTACGTGTTAACCTTCCTGCTACTCAAATGAATAATAATAAATACGTTAGCAATAAATATCGACTCAATAGGAAAAATAGCGTTATGGCCAATCCAAAAAAATTAGAAGAAACAGCAAATAAGACAAGTGTCGTCAAGAACGCTTTATACAACCCCAACCAAGAAAACATTCAGGTCAGAGGTGCGCGTGTTCATAATTTAAAGAATGTCGATGTGGATTTACCGCGCAATGCCTTAGTGGTCTTTACGGGTATATCTGGATCGGGAAAATCATCACTGGCATTCGGTACGTTATTTGCCGAGTCACAACGCCGCTATCTTGATTCAGTATCGCCTTATGCCAGAAGGCTCATCGATCAGGTTGATGAACCCGATGTCGATACTATAGAAGGGTTACCGCCAGCAGTTGCTCTACAGCAAAAGCGAGGTACGCCGTCAGTACGCTCGTCCGTCGGTAGTGTAACAACCATATCTAATGGTCTTCGTATGCTGTACTCACGAGCCGGAGAGTATCCCGCCGGCCAAGAGATACTGTATGCCGATGCATTCTCTCCTAATACGCCAGATGGGGCTTGTCCGACGTGTTCAGGTATCGGCCGTGTGTTTGAGGTCACCGAGGAGCTGTTAGTACCCGATAATACCAAGAGCATTCGCGAGCGGGCGATTGCGGCATGGCCACCGGCATGGCAAGGTCAAAACCTGAGCCGTATATTGACCACGCTGGGTTATGATATCGATAAGCCTTGGCATACCCTGCCAAAGAAGACCCGCGACTGGATTTTGTTTACCGATGAGACGCCAACGGTGCCTGTTTATCCTGAGTATGATATAGAACAGACACGCAAGGCGATTGAGAAAGGGGAAAAGCCAAATTATATGGGCACGTTTACCAGTGCCAAAAACTTTATTTTGCATTCTTTTGCTACCACTCAAAGCCCGCGCACCAAAAAACGCGTTTCGCAATTTATGCAGATATCTGAGTGTCCAGAATGTCACGGCAAAAAACTTAAAAAAGAATCACTGTCGGTTAAGTTTGCAGGACTGGATATCGGTGAGCTATCACAGCTCACATTGACGGATATGGCCATCAAACTTGAAAATACGGCACACACCAAAGTGGCTGATGACACACCAAACCGCGAAAAAGCCATCGTTGCCCAGCGTATTGCCAGTGATATTCTCTCTCGTATTGAGGCACTAACAAGGCTCGGTTTGGGCTATCTGTCGCTTGAGCGTACCACGCCAACGCTATCGCCTGGTGAGCTCCAACGATTGCGATTAGCGACCCAGATTCGCTCGCAACTGTTTGGCGTGGTTTATGTCCTTGATGAGCCATCAGCAGGTCTGCACCCTGCTGACACGCAGGCGCTACTTGGGGCGCTAGATGAGCTGATCGCGTCTGGCAACTCGGTGTTTGTCGTTGAGCACGATGTGAGTGTAATCAGGCATGCTGATTGGGTGGTGGATGTTGGGCCACAGGCTGGCACGCATGGCGGTGAGATCGTCTATAGTGGGCCTGTAGAGGGGCTACGTGAGGTTGCGCTGTCGCATACGGGTCAATGTCTCTTTGCCAACGACACAGCTAATGCGCAGTCAAAATCTGACAAAAGGCAACCGACAGCGTGGCTGAAACTTGCAAATATCGAGCGTAACAATATAACAGGCTTAGGCGTTGAGTTTCCACTTGGGGTCATGACCAGTGTCACGGGTGTCTCAGGCTCAGGTAAGTCGAGTCTCGTCAGCCAAGCGTTGGTTGAGCTTGTCAGTGAAGCACTGGGGCAGAAGACAGTTACTGAAGCCCCTGTAGGTGAGGCAGATTTACTTGAGCAAGAGCTTGAGACAGTCACTGGTGGTGAAATTGTCGCTGGCATGTCGCATATTCGTCGTCTTATTAATATTAATCAGAAGGCGATTGGGCGGACACCGCGCTCCAATTTAGCAACCTATACAGGATTGTTCGATGATGTGCGTAAGCTGTTTGCCGCAACTAAGCAAGCAAAGGCATGCAGCTATGACGCTGGGCGCTTCTCATTTAACACCAAAAAAGGCCGCTGCCCAAATTGTGAAGGTTTGGGTTTTGTCAGTGTAGAGCTGCTATTTTTACCAAGCGTTTATGCACCTTGTCAGGTCTGTCATGGGCAACGCTATGACGAAGAAACACTTGCCATTACGTATCGAGACAAAAACATTGCTGAGGTATTAAATTTAACCGTTGAAGCGGCTCATGAGTTTTTCATTGATGAAGCGCCTATCTTGCGCGCGTTAGATGCATTGCTGCAAGTGGGGCTTGGTTACTTACGTTTGGGGCAGCCCGCCACTGAGCTGTCAGGGGGTGAAGCACAGCGTATTAAACTTGCTACTGAACTACAACGCACGCAGCGAGGCGATACACTCTATATCTTAGATGAACCAACCACAGGTCTACATCCTGCTGATGTATCCATGCTGATGACGCAATTAAACGGTCTGGTCGATGCGGGGAACACGGTCATCATGGTTGAGCATGATATGCAAGTGGCCAGCAATAGCGACTGGGTGATTGATATTGGGCCAGGGGCAGGTGATGAGGGCGGGTTAATTGTCGCTCAAGGCACGCCAGAAGACGTGGCCCAATCAGAAGACAGTCGCACCGCACCATTTTTATTGGTGTGATTTTATTGATGTGACGACCAGTCTTCAAATTGGGTCTAAGGGTGAAAGGTCTATCCCCAATAGTTATCAGGGCATTTGGGCAATTCAACTAACGTGCGACGTAACGCATCTGACCATTTATGACGAATCGTATTAAAGTACTCATCACGCTCATCAATACGGCGACCTTTGGGTAAGATTAAACTGTCATTTTCATAAAGCACAAAATCTATCGGCATACCAACTGATAGATTTGAGTGAATCGTGGAATCAAATGATAGCATCAAGGCACGTGCCGCGTGTCTTACATCCGTGTTATAGCTGACAGAACGATCTAAAATAGGTTTGCCGTATTTGCTTTCCCCCAACTGAAAGAAAGGCGTATCTTCTGTGGCTTTGATGCAATTGCCTTCAGGATAAATTAGGTATAACTCAGGCGGATGTCCTTTAATTTGACCACCAAGCATAAATGAGCTAGTAAAAGCCCCATCGCGACTAGAATTAGCGACTGCTTTTGCATGATTCATAATATCACGCATACATTCGCCAACCATTTGCGCCGCATCAAACAACGTTGCTACTGTATTGAGGTTGCTCTCAGCACGCTGGTCAATGTCGTTTTGTAGTTTATTGAACACGGCCTGCGATGTTGCTAGGCTACCCGCTGTCTGTAACACCATAAAGCGCTCGCCCTCAACGCCATATTGATATAACTTTCTGAATGTCGATATGTGGTCAACACCGGCATTGGTGCGCGTGTCACTGGCAAAGACCATACCGTCTTTTAGACGAATGGCAGCACAATAGGTCATAAGATACCCTTGATGAAAAAAGTAATAAAAAATAGTAAACGCTATGATAGCTTTTTGACTAATACCAAACTGTAAAGATTTTCATAACCGCCGCCCATACGCACGCCGCGAACAGGTGCCGTATCTAGATAATCTCGCCCAATCGCCACATACACATGTGAGTTTGGGGTAAATGCCTGATTTGAGATATCAAAAGTATACCAGTAACCATCCAGCCAAACCTCAGCCCATGCGTGACTGGCCATGTGATTTTCGGTATCGTCATACAGGTAACCGGACACATAACGCGCTGGAATCTGTTGATCGCGCAAAATGCTTAAAAATACATGTGTATGGTCTTGGCACACACCGGCACTTGTCGCAAACGCCTCAGCAGCGGTCGTGCCCACATGCGTGACGTCTTTAACAAAAGGCATTTTCATAATAAGGGCATTTGCCATTGCCTTTAAGCTGTCATGAGTAGGGGTTTTTAGATATGGCGCTGCAAATTCTCGCATCTCTTGTGAGCATTTGGTCAACGGGGTTTGTACGGTAAATAGCAGGTAGGGGACATGATCCATATCTTCTAAACGTTCGGTTTCGGTATTGATCTCAACGACACCCGACGCCTGCATTTGTAAGTTGTTATGTGCTTCGTTACGACTGAGCGTGAGCCATGCATTACCAAAGCCGTCCTTTTGGTTGGTCGCCACTTTAGGGAGCATCACATCCCATTTATGAATGGTTTGGTGCGGCATTTGCATGGGGGTCATGCGTATGTACTGTACACTGCGCTGCGCCAGCTCATCGTAATAATAGTTGGTTTGGTGACTGATTTGAAGTTTCATAATATCTTCTCCTTTTTCTGTTTATTCCATATGTCTCATGAGCCATTATTATTGGTTTTTGGCTAGACACCTTCTATACACCTTGACGCAATATGAGATTAAACTCTTTGCTAATCAGCGCAAAATCGCTAAATTTCTTTGACCTGATCATCTGGTTGGTCAAGCGGATAAGTTCACGCCAGCGCGTATTCTCCGGCAACTCATTAATCCAGTGTCTGAATTCAAAACTGACCTCTGTTGAATCCTCTCCCAACAAGACGGCACGCTCAAGCTGCTCAAAGTGACGCCCTAATTGCCAGAAGCAAGTCACTGTCGGATTTTCTTGTTTCATCGCAGCGTTACACGCGTGTAACTGCAAGGTCGCTGCTCGATACGTGCCAGCACTCGATAAACGCTTGATCAAGTTATACAGCTCAGCGGTATCTTTACCAATGACGCCTTTGGCCTCTTGGACATTGTCCTCAATCGATTGCACGATATTGGGTATGATATTTTGTTCCAAGTCAGACATCATTTGTGCTTTCATGGTGGTAAGCGACGCTTCACCATCAACGGCAAACCCTAAGTGACTGATTAAGTGTTTGATCTGTGATTTTTTGAGATCGCCTTTGATGAGCTGTTTCATGACATCGTCATAGTAATACAGGCGCTCACTATATCGGCCTAGCCATATTAAGTGGCTGGCGGTAGAGAGTAGCAGTATCATGGGCGCATCATCTAAACTCTCATAACCTGTTTCTAAGGGCTGGACGCGATTATAGTAGTTCGCATGCCCTGAAGCATTGCCTGCAGAATTGACCCCTACTGATGATGAAGGCAAGCACTTGTCGGCTTGCTGGCTGTCTAAATCACTGTCATCAATAACCCAAGTGTCTTTGATACCGCCGCCTTGCGATGAATTGACGACCAACGAGCCTTCAACCATGGCCACTCGTGTCAGACCACCGGGTACGATATCTACCGTGCCATCACCATGACTGAGAATAAAGGGACGCAAGTCAATATGACGCGGTGCGATACCATCGCTTACGGCAGTGGGGTTGGTAGATAGTGAGATAGTTGGCTGAGCAATAAAGCCGGCTGGATTTTCAAGCAGACGTACGCGATATTCTTCAATCTCTTCTTTGGTTGATGTCGGACCAATAAGCATCCCGTAGCCGCCTGAGCCTTGCGTTTCTTTTACCACCAGCTTGTCCAGATTATCAAGCACATATTTGAGATCGTCGGGCTTACGGCACTGGTAGGTCTCGATATTAGGTAGGATAGGCTCTTCATTTAAATAGAACTTAATCATATCCGGTACAAAAGGATATAAACTTTTATCATCGGCCACGCCCGTACCTGGTGCGTTAACAATCACCACGTTGCCAGCGCGATACGCACTCATGAGCCCCGATACACCCAAGATAGAATCTGAGCGGAATGCTAAAGGATCGATATAAGGGTCATCAATGCGGCGGTAGATGACATCGACTTGTACTTTACCGCGAATGCCTTGCATATAGACTTTGCTGTCCTCAACCACCAAGTCATAACCATGAACGAGTGGTACATTCATCTCATGCGCTAAAAAGGCATGCTCATAATAGGCACTATTAAAGCGGCCTGGCGTTAAAATGACGACTTGCGGATCATATTTGGACGTTGAGCTGGCAAGACAGGCTTTGAGACGGTTTGGATAATCACTAATACCCATAATAGGCGTGTCAGCAAAGATATCAGCTAAGAGCGTTTCTGATATATTGCGGCTCTCAAGCATATATGAGACGCCTGACGGGGTGCGCAAGTTATCCTCTAACACACAAAACTTGCCGGACTCATCACGGATTAGATCGATACCACTAATGTGAGAGTATATTGGTTTGTCGAGCTCAATGCCCATCATCCACGGCTCATAGCAGCCACTGGCATACACATAGCTGGCAGGGACAATATCGGCCTTCATAATGGCTTGATCATGGTAGATATCATGTAAGAATGCATTGAGAGCGGTGATACGCTGTTTACAGCCTGCTTCTATCTGTTGCCATTCACTCGCTGCAATAATGCGTGGAATGATATCAAACGGAATCATACGCTCGATGTTTTTGGCATCGCTATAAACAGTAAAGGTAACCCCTTTGCGGTAAAAGATGTTTTCTGCTTGTTCGTTTAGATAGTTGAGGGCATCCATGTTGATGTTATCAAGCCAATGACCAACGGCTTTTGCAACGGGACGATACTGACCTTTGCCGGTTTGGAGCTCATCAAAGCTTGGTGCGCGTGATGGGGGAGTGTCTGTTGAATTACTGTCTGCTGACTGATTGGCAGGCGTGTCCTGTGAGGTATTTTGTGATTGACTCTGCGACTGGCTTTGCGATTGCCCTGAAGTGTTGTCCTTGTCTTTTACACTGGTTTCAGGGGTAGCCGTATCCTCATTTGTATTTTTATTCTGACTTTGGTCTTTGATTTGACCTATTGACTGCTCTTCTTGAGGTTGATTTTGGCTCTGACCCTGACTCTGGGATTGAGATGATTTTTTATTCATAAGTACCTCACGTATCCTTGGTAAAGTTATACTTTATGATGACTACACCCTCTATGCTAAGCAAGGGATCACTTGTATTTCGCCCAACAGGTAGTCTATCTCCTGCATCAACTATACAACGGTTACCGAGTAACATACAACAAGGGTTAAGTAATAGGTTTTTAGTAATATCAGCCTAATTCTGATAAATTTAACTCAATTTGTATGAAAAAAGGAAAAGAGTGGACATGAAGATACGAGGTAAGTTTTTGGTGCTGGCAAGTATGGGGTTGGTAGCGACTCTGAGTATGACTGGCTGTGGTAGTGAGCCACAGCAAGATACCTTGCCAGCTGGTAGCACAGTGATTGCACTTGGTGACTCGCTGACTTATGGCTATGGTGCTAGTACAGAGACTGCCTATCCCGCGGTACTTGCCGATTTGAGTCATTGGACCGTTATTAATGCAGGTGTCAATGGCGATACCTCCGCCGATGTGCTGGCTCGTGTCGATGATATCACTGCTCAAAATCCCGACTTGGTACTGCTTGGCGTGGGTGGTAATGATGTATTGCAACGCGTTCAGCCTGAGACTACACGTGCCAATATCACTGCTACTATCGATACCTTGAAATCTGCAAATATCGATGTGATCCTTATTGCTGAGCCTCACTTTAGTGCCAGCGCATTGTTTGGTAGAGTCAGTGACAATCCGTTGTATGAAGATATCTCTGAAGATAAAGAGGTGCCTATCTACTCGGGTGGCTGGTCAGAAATATTATCAGATGACACGCTCAAATCTGATCGCATCCACGCCAACGCGGCAGGTTATCGTCAGTTTGCCGAAGGGTTGTATGATTATCTACAAGAAGAGGGTATGGCGCGATAAGTTACTTGTAAAAATAGGCAGGAAAAACAGTTTGATGATTTTCTGATGTTGCCCGCTGCAGGTAATATGATTGACGTATTTAAGAGGCGATATTAGTTTCAGCATTGTGGGCTTATACCGCCTGATTTATCTTGGTCTTGTAGCACCTCAATTTTGTCTAAGTACTGTTGTCCCAACTCACGCTCTGCTGAGGCAATCCAAGCGGCATATCCTGATCGATTTTCAAGGGTTTCGCCATTCCGTAAAGACTGTCCTCAATCCAGATTGTGAAGAACCGCAGGTTGCTGATGGCAACAATCGCAGTGGGACTTTTTTGTTTGTAGATTTCTTAGATCGTAACGGACGCTTACTTAATGATAAAGGTGACATGGCAATCAATAACACAGCACTTACGGCACTAACGTTATTGGTTGCTGAATCTAATCCCAATCAAAAAGAGACCTTGATCAAGTTGATTATGAACATGTTGTCGCTGGAGGTTTTATTTAAAAAAATGCGTTGTTTCTTTTTTCTTGTAAACCACATTTAATTGAGTTATTTTTTAGTGTCGATTACATTTCTTTAACCAAGGAGAAACAGTTTGCATAATAGATTATCACCGCTCACGATTTCAGTTGTTGCTGCGCTGACACTACTTACAGGCTCACAAACATTTGCAGAAGCCCAATACGGTGATTATGGTAAAGAAACGGCGTTAACGCTGGCGCGCGACTATGCTGGTCGCTATACCGGATCTGACAAGGAAGTCCAAGCTGCTGATTATATGCAGCAACGTATGACTATCGATGGCAGTAATAATCAAGTGGATCGTCAAACGTTTGATTTTGTCGCACCTCGCGGTTTATTTAGAGGTCAAACACTAACGAGTAATAATATTATCGTGACCCAAAAAGGTATTGCTGATACCAACAGAACGCTATTTGTTGGCGCACATTATGATTCTGCTGTCGCTTATCCAAATTATCAAAATCTAGAGGCATTGGATGATAATGCTTCTGGGTCTGGCGTTTTGACTGAGTTGACAAGAAACCTGAGTGGCATTGATACAGAACATGATATTCAGTTTGTGGCGTTTGGTGCAGAGGAGGGTGGCCTCAATGGTTCAAAGGCGTTTGTTGATCAGCTCACTGACGCAGAAAAATCGACAGCACTGGGTATGATCAACTTAGATAGCTTGATTACAGGCGATAAGATGTATGCCAATGCAGGACGAAATGCTTATGACGATGACGGCAATGAAGTAGCTGCCAATGTAGGACTGCGTGAAAATGCGCTGCGTATTGCAAAAGAGCTTGGTATCACACTCCAAGTCAATCCAGCCATCATTGCACCTGGCGCGACAGAACCCTACGAGCCTTATGGTGTTGGCTGTTGTAGCGATCAAGAGTCTTTTGACAACGTAATGCCTGTAGTAGGATTTGAGGCGACCAACTGGGCTCTTGGACCTGATTATGATGGTTATACGCAAACGGAAAATCCGAATATCCCAGGTGGCTATACGTGGCATAATCCCGAATTAGACAATGAGGAAGTGCTGATAGCTGCATTCGGTGAAGAGCGCATCGCACAAAGAATGCGTGACTATTCGCGTATTATTAGCAGATTGATCGTTGAGCAAACCAATGCTGACATCATTGCCGCAAACAAAAGCGCGCTTAACCTACAAAACAGGATGGGAAAAGTATTAAAGCACAGTGCCACTGATGCGCACTCAGCTATTCTTGAGCGTGCTAATGCTTTGGCCTTACCGGCCGTTGATAATAGTGATAACAATGATGCTTCGCGTACTCAGGTTTGGGTAGACGGCTCTCAACGCTATGTCGATTCTGATAACGTCCAAGAAGGTAATCGAGCTAATATTGGCATCTATGGCGAATACGTTGTGCAACCTAGCTGGCGTGTTGGTGCAGGTCTACAGGTGGCCAATCAAAACAATAAAACTGTAGAGAACGGTATCAAAAAAGACACCAGCTATGGCATTCAAGCTTACTCGCTATTGGGCGGTAAAGACACGGCTTGGTGGAATACGACTTCTGTAAGCTTATCTAAACATGATTTAGATGTTAATAGCACCGTTAAACTAGATGGCAATAATGGCATCAACATTATTAACAATAGCGAACGCGGTAATGCTGATGCCGATGCATTTAGTGCTTACAATGAGCTTGGCTACAATTTTCTTATCAAGAAAAGTATCGCGCACGGTGCTTTTTTGGGTTTAAATTATAGTGATACCGACATAGACGGCTACACGAGTGGCAGTGCCAACTCTCGCACAGCCCTTAAAGTTGATAGCACATCTAGTGAGGCATGGAACTCAGAGCTTGGCTACCAGTTGCAGTATGGGTTTGATTTGATGGGTACACCTGCTAAGCTTCAAAGCAAACTCGCTTACGTACATGTTATCGAAGATGGTTTAGTAGACCGTTTATCAACAACGTCTTTCGCGGATGGGCAAAACAGAGACATTAGTATCACCCAAACGAACAAAGATGATGACTATGGACGTTTTGAGCTGAGTGTTAGCAACAAGGTTCATAACAATGTCTATGCGTATCTGAATGGCGATACTACCTTTGCACGTGATGATAAAGACAGCTCAGTACAGTTAGGCTTACAGTATCAATTTTAAAACATAATGTATGGATGACAGTCTGCGCCGCTTAGTAATTTATTTATGAGCGGCGTTTTTTATACATTTTAATATAGTAATTATCATGGCGTGCTACTGGTTATCGCTATAGTATACGTAGAATGGCTGGCCTATATACTAAGAATGATAAGGATAAAGTGTATGTTTGACATCATAAAAGACTGGCGTGAGCAGCGTATATTGGACAACAGCGAGTTCACGCATGAAGACTGGGCGCAGGCGGCTGAGCGTATCGTAATATTGGATAGGTTGACTGAAGACGAGCTAAGCCGCTTGTTTGATTTGGCGACCTTGTTTTTGGATGACAAGTCTTTTACAGGCGCACAAGGGTTTGAGATTACTGATGCGGTCAGACAATCGATTGCGCTACAGGCATGCTTGCCCATTTTAAATCTAAGCCTTGAGTGGTATAGCGGCTGGTCGTCTATTATTATTTATCAAGGTTCGTACAAAAGTGAGAGTACAACGGTAGATGAGTTCGGCATCGTCCACGAAGGCAGTCAGCACCGCAGCGGGGAAGCATGGCAGCGAGGCCCTGTTGTTCTTTCTTGGAAGGATGCCAAGCACTCAGGTGAGCGTGATGGACACAACGTTGTCATTCATGAATTTGTGCATAAGCTTGATATGATGAATGGCCGCGCTAATGGCTTTCCGCCGATGCAGCCTGACATGAATCCTGCACGTTGGACTGAAATCATGTCGCGAGATTTCGAAGATTTTCAAACGCACCGTAAGTCAGGTTTAGATCGTTATGGTGCGACCAATCCTGCCGAGTTTTTTGCGGTATTGAGCGAGGTATTTTTTGAGACGCCGCAAAAGCTGGTGGATGCTTATCCCGATATTTACGATATTATGGTCAAGTTTTTTAAGCAAAGTCCACTTGAGACAAAATAATATATTAAAAATTGAATATAATTCAATATGATAAAGAAACAAAAAGGGCAGTGCTTCATATGTGATGCATTGCCCTTTTTTAATAGATTTATCTGACCGTTCAGATACTTACGCTGTTATTTAAACCGTCCATTGGTCGTTAATGACAGCGACAAGATAACGCTTACCCTGATACTCATCAAACACCAATCGCAGTACACGCCAGTCCATACCAGCGTATTCTTCAGTGCCTTTATAATAAAACTCTACAACGTCTGAGTTTTGGTATATGTCTTTTAAATTATTAATTGAATTGCCATTATTGGTAATTTTATTGACGCTGACATCCACATCATTGAATTTCTTGCCATCCACCCAAGTCTCCAAATACGTTGGCAGCGGTGTGATTAATAAATCACCAGTACCGTCTTTCTCGCCCCATGTGAAGCGAATATTAGACTGTTGTAAATATTGTGCATATTGCGCGCGGCTAAAGACTTTATCAGACTCAGGGCGAACGTAGGCATACATCGAAAAACGGACGCCACGTGTGGGATGAATATCATCAGTAATTCTAGCAAAATCTTTATTGGCGAGCGCCCGCTGTATACGCAACGCTTGCTGTTTTAGGGTTTGTTGACTGATATCAGTACTTATAGGCGTTGCTGAGGTGCTGGTAGGTTGAGAAACAATGGCTTCACTGGACTCAGAGGCGGACTGGCAACCAGTCGCGGTCAAAGTAAGCAATAAAAGGCCACTAGAAACCAATATTGTAGATTTTTCCTTAAAAAAGACAGGTAGTATTATCATAAAAGTATCCTTACCACAGTTATTAGCGAAATAAACGTCACGATAAGCCACTAAAATTTGTCATCACAATAGATAAAAAAAGAGCATAAAAGCGTTATGTAATCGGAATTTTGATGAGTGAACCTGAATGATACGATAATACAGCAGAGTCGTTATATGGCTATGATGTAATAGACCGTAACACTTATAAGATAAAAGCTCGTAGAGAACGACATGCCAACATATAAATCGCTGATATTGCTATTAGCCATAGCACTGACAACTGTCGGTACTGCCACAGCAAATGTGACAAAAGCATCTCAGAAACAAGCTGCTGTGGCTGATATGAAAATCATGACTATCACAGAAATGTACCAACAAGATATCGATGACCAAGGTATGAGTAATCCTGTGGTGCTACAGCAATATGCCAATGTTGACTTGCTAGCAGCCATGCAGCTAGAACAAGATTATTTTGATAAAACTCAAATGTCCTGCAATGTTGATTATGATGTGCTGTGGAATTCTCAAGATCCTGATTATACGCAAGACAAGAAGTTTTCGATGACTGATGAAGGATTGGTTCAAGTCAGCTTGGCGCAAGGCAGCAATATCTATTATGATTTGACGTGCAATGATAAAGATTGCCAAATCGCAGATGTTACCTTGAATGAAGACGGTGGAACTTTGAGTAAGCATTTGCTTGAAACTTGTCGCTAGTAGAAAACTTAATTGATATTAAAAATGTTAGCGTTAAGCTATTTTGAAAATAAAAATACTCATTTAAATATAGAAATGATATGACGCAGATTGATATTTACTCTTCTGCTGAAACCGTTGGTATGTTTTCGCATAATGTATATTATGTTAAACTAAGGGTACCATACAATAAGTTCATGGGATTATAATTATATGATAAATCCCTATAAAGATTGGTTGATGATTGATTAATTCTCATACGTATTACCTATTCATAAAGTCATCTTCATCACCACTAATACTGAACCGCCCCGACTTTATCGGAGGCTGATTTACTTGAGTCAGGCAGCAATGCCTGACAGGGTTAAATTATCGTAATACCGCTTTTCAAACTCAAAGGGTGACACATAACCAATCGTGCTATGCAGTCGTATTTTATTAAACCAGTCCACCCATTCAAAGGTTGCCAGTTCAACATCATTGATACCAGTCCAGTTCTCCTTTAAATAGTCAATTACCTCAGATTTATAGAGTCCATTGACCGTTTCAGCCAGTGCATTATCGTATGAATCACCAGTCGTGCCGACAGAAGCGATGATACCAGAGTCACACATTTTGTCAGTATAGCGAATGGATAAGTACTGAACCCCTCGATCACTGTGATGAATGACATCCTTAGGGTTGTTCCTGTCTGCTATCGCCTGATTTAGCGCAGCCATAACTATATCCGTGTTCATGCGATTAGATACTTTCCAACCGACAATGCTACGGGCAAACACGTCAATAATAAAAGCGGTATATACCCAGCCGCTAGTTGTTTTTATATAGGTGAAGTCAGCTACCCATAGCTGATTAGGACGATGGGCATTAAAATTACGATTAATCAGGTCATCAGCGCATTTTTGGTCATCACGGCTATTGGTGGTGATCTTGCCCTTACCGCGCCAGATGCCTTGCATACCATACTGCTTCATTAAACGCTCTACCGTACAACGAGCCACATGAATACCATCTGCCTTCATCTGCTGCCAGACTTTACGAACACCGTAACGGCATTTACTGTCCTGCCAGATGCGTTTAATCTCGCTGTTCGTCAGGACAAGCAGATCATCAATAAAGCTATCTATCTGGCCTTAGGCGTTGCTCTTGATGGTAAAAAAGAGCTGCTTGGCATGTGGCTATCAGAGAACGAGGGCGCTAAATTCTGGCTTGGTGTTCTCACTGAGCTACAAAACCGCGGGGTTCAAGATATTCTTATTGCCTGTGTAGACGGCCTAAAAGGCTTCCCTGATGCCATCAATACGGTCTACCCTAACGCTCAGGTTCAGCTGTGTATCGTGCATATGGTGCGCTATTCGATGAAGTTCGTACCTTGGACGGACAAGAAGGCCGTAGCAGCTGATTTAAAGGCCATCTACGGTGCTGATACGCTTGAGATGGCAGAGGCCAACCTTGAGCACTTTGATGAAGTATGGGGCAAAGAGTACCCGCATGTCATCAAGTCTTGGCGCAATAACTGGGAGGGCTTAACGGTGTTCTTTAATTACCCTAAAGACATCAGAAAAGCCATTTATACCACCAATGCGATAGAGTCGCTAAACAGTGTGATTCGGACGGCAGTGAATAAGCGTAAGGTGTTCCCATCTGATCAGGCAGCATTCAAAGTAGTGTACTTAGCCACCCAGCAGGCATCCAAAAAGTGGTCGATGCCTATTCGTAACTGGACGTCTGCTCTGAATCGCTTTATGATTATGTTTGATGATCGTATTAGTAAGCATTTAATCTAAATGGCAGTTACACAGAATCTGGGATGGTCTCTTTATAATCAAGAAAGCCCTAAAAAACTGGACGCATAGCCATCTGTTTGTTTCCTACACTATGAATCAAACAGGCTTCTAGATACTTAGTCTGATATATTTGAGTTTTTACAGCCCAATTGATACCCATTGTCACAAGCCTTAGAAAAGTACTTTTTCGCTATAACTGTATTTTGACGTACGCCTATGCCATTGAGGTACATCATACCAAGGTTATATTGAGATCTAGCATCTCCTTGATTGGCGGCTTTTAGATACCACTTACCGGCTTTAGCATAATCCTGAGGAGCACCTTCGCCATAGCTATAGATTGTTCCAAGTTGGTATTGGGCAGAAACATATCCTTGGTCAGCGGCTTTTGTATACCACTCGATAGCTTTAGGATAATCCTGACGTACCCCTTTACCCTCGTAGTAAGCGTTACCAATGTTGAATTGAGCCTCAACATCGCCTTGGTTAGCTAATTTCTGCCACGCCTCAACGACTTTGGCATCATTTTGACGCACACGTTCGCTCTTTCGATGCGGTACGCCATTAATGAATTTCCTTGGTCCAATTCCTTGGTTAACAGCTTTTATGCTCCACTCTTTATGTTTATCGTAGTCTTCACTTGTACCTGTGCCATCGTAATTGTAGTAAGCCCAAGCAAGTTCGTATTGGGCCTTAGCATAGCCTTGGTTAGCAGATTTCGTGAACCATTCAATAGCTTTAGAGTGATCCTCATCTACCCCTTCGCCATCGTCGTACATGATTGCAAGGTTATATTGAGCAAGATCATATCCTTGGTTGGCAGATTTTGTATACCACTCAATGGCTTTAGCGTTATCCTCGCGTGTACCTTCGCCCTCGTCATACATTACTGCAAGGCTATATTGAGCCTCAGCATCGCCTTGATTAGCTTGTACTGCAATGTCTTCAAATTCTTTTTCAATAGCTGATTTTACGGCTGAAACTACGTTTTGAGAACTACTTATTTGAGTAACAATGGCTTTATGACACCCTGTCAGCAGAATGCCAGTCAGTAAAAATGTTGCTAGCCTTTTTTTCATAGCTGTTCGTCCTGTTCGTTAATCAAGATAACACTACAATTTATCATTTACATGCCTATCGTGATGATCTCAAATATATTATTGGATAGTCTTATTAGGTATACCCTAAAAATGATAACAGCATTACCTTTTTATTCTATAGGGGCTACATCCTCAGTAGCATAACCATCGTAAAATTTTATACGTACTGGTGATTTCATAACTTCTTGACCGATTTTTTTAAGTTGTTCTGGTGTGAACCCTGCTTTTTTTGAATCATCCTCATGCACGTCTATAACAAATAGCCCTTCATCTTCCTTATAACCCATACCTACTAGCATTGGAATACGTTTACGTAATTCTTCAGATCGCGCTTCATAGTTGTCTTTTTGTTCTTGAGTGAGTGGTTTGGATTTAGAATTATCGATAAATTTAACTTTAATGGCAGTTGGTTTTTCAATAAGAGATACAGCATTATCGATATCCATTTGAGTGATAGCAAAGCCTTCTGCCCTCATTTCTTTATCCGCTGCTGACAATATAATAGGTTTGTTCTCTAATTTGTCAGCATTACGGTATATGGTGCGATCAGGTGGCGCACCATCACCAAATAGGCTTACGATGAGCGCAAACTCTGGCTCATTAGTGAATCCAGCATCGTCCAACCTATCAGAAAATTCTTTTTTGATAGCATCAATCTGCTCTTGGGCATCATTCATGACAAGCATACGGCGCATTGCTTCAACATGGCTAACCTCATATGCTCGTGCATAATGCTTTGCATCTATGGCTAATGCTTGAGCTTTACTCATAGGGGCAACTTGGGTCTCTTTGCTGTCCTGAGCAACGGTAGAAATAGGAATAACTTCTATCGTTTTATCCTCCTTGGGAATTTTAGAGACAATATCAATACTGCTGTCTTCTGTCGATGTACAACCACTAAGCAAGCTACTAGTAATAAGTAGCGTAGCTAGTGTTTTATTCATTTTATGCTTTGTCATAGTAGATCTTCCCGAGGTATGTTAATACCATTCATTAACCAGATTTTTTCAGCTTTACAAGTCGCTAAAGGTGGGTTTTTCCAATCACTGGCAAATGAAGCCATATTTTTATAGTCAGCTTGTGAGCCACCTACTAAAACAGTATCACCAATTTCAAAAATAAATTCATTGATATCGGATATCGTAAAAGGGTCTTGAGTCCAGGTAATATGTGGGCTACTTACAACGAGTAAGAGGTCATCCATATATAAACAGCCATTCTTTGTGTTCAATACCCCATGAGCCGCAGCGGCATCACCCATATCCGAATCAACATCAAGGGCAGTCACATACACCGTTTGCTGCTTGCGCGTGGGTGCTTCGTTTTCAGTAGGTTTGTTGGCAGCACTCTCATCTTCCACTTTAATAGTCTGGGCATTATGATTAGTATTCGTCATTTCAATGACAGGATCGCAGGCTATAACGGATATCAACAATATCGGCACCATATACCATTTAAATTTTGGTTTCATTATTCGCTCTCTTAAGGCTTATTCACCTGACCCAAAAACAATATCGCATCGGTTTTATTGTCTTTAATCATAAACATAAACGGGTGATCGGCTTTAAACGCGACTGGTGGATGCATAGAACCAGATATGTCCACTAAAACGGGACCTGTCGCTGCTGCCGCCTCTGTTCCTATTTCATTAACGTCGATCACTGCTTGATGATAAATATCGTCAATAGCGATGGGTGAGCTATCTGTAAACACGTCAAACTCAGCTTGATTCCCAAACGCGCTTGGCATGCCCATATCCGTCAGCACTGCCTTCATCGGGTAGCCTTCATCTATCTTAAACTTTGGTAGATTCAGAAGAATATCTTGCTGCTTTAGACGTTTAGTCCAATCGGTGATTTGTGTCGTCGATAAATTCTTGATGAGCGTCTGCATGGCTAACGGCTCCTTTGACTTTGGTAAAACCACTAGCATCGATAATTCAATTCCCTTATAAGGCAGCTCAACGACTTGTACTTGCTCATCTTCGCTATACCTAAATTCAGTATTCTGGAACATCATATCTACATCACTGCTTGTGCCATTTAAATAATGAAAAGGCATATCACCACTTACCCAGAAACGACTGCTCCAATCCGCTTTAAAATAAACCGCATTGGTCAATATCGCCGAGGTACTTGGCTGGGTACTCTCTTTTGATAGCAGTTCAGGAATCATCTGATTGGTATGTTTGGCTATCTTCTCATTAATCATTTGACGAGACGTTTCGGTGTTGTTTTTAAAATCAAGCGTATTGACCTGCCCACCATAGTAGCGTTTTACCGTATCGATATAGGCTTGGTTGGGAGTACGGCCCTGTTGCAGCCATAAGTCATTAATGGTGTTCAATTTATAGTTTGGGCTAGGTTTGTTAAATTGATTATAGAGGGCGGCACTGTTTGGATTCAGGATGGGTAAAGACGGATAGTAAAAGGTTTTTTGAATTTGCGCTTTGGTGTTCCCCTCCGCTGCGGCATAGAGCACGGCTATAGCACTGGTTAAACTATAAGGTGAGAAAAATACGTTAGCATCCACTTGCTTTGATTGACCATTTAGCTGTTGATACATGGTCACTGCGAATTGGTTGTTAGCGTTAACTACTGCGCTTATACCTTCAGACGTTGAAGCAGAGTCGTCTGCAGCAGTATGGTCATCTTTACTATCGGCTTTAGAGTCCGGCTGCTCTTTAGTCTTGTCTAGTAAGGAAGGTATATTGGTGACTGGTTGGGCGGCTTTGTTGTTTACAAGGCTATTATTACAGCCAGTAATGACCAACAATAAGCCACTAAGAGCAAGACTACGGGCGATATGCTTGTTCGTCATAATTTTGATTGGGTTGTTGTTATTCATAATGTTTTATACTTTTGATATTTGAAGGATGCTTTGATTATATACAGGGGTGTAAACTGACTTAGTAAACAAATGCTAATAAGTTCCGAGATAATAGATGAGTCAGCAATAAGCGTATGAGGTATTTATGAAAAAAATTGTGTTGAAATGGCTGGTTATACTAGTGGTGATGGTTTCCGCAGTTTGGATATTTTTAGATATCGTAAGCGTAAAAGAGACCAAGTCATTTAGTAGCAGTGACGGTGATATTCTCAATAGCCCTGCTGCCGATAAAATTTCCAGTTTCTTCATGATCTTTAGCAATCAAGGGAATGAGAAGCAAATATTCTATGAAAAACTTGATAAGCTGGAAGACGTTAGTCATGAATTAGACGAAAGCGTAGAAGCAGTAGAAGATAAGACCTCTGAAGACAAATAAGGCTGTGAGAAGTAATATTTATTTGTGACGGTGTAAACTTACTTAATTAACTCACTCCATATTTTAATATGAACTCTGGTGACAGTAGAATGCTTAAATGGATTGTGCTTTATATTTTCCTTTGCTTACTCTTCAGATGGCTTATCCTTTCTGATATTACAAAGAGATTTGGCTCTTGGGGCTGGACTTCAGATCAAAACAAACTTTACCTGTCGATTATGTGGGTGTTCTCAACCTTTGTGTTTCTGTACGGCATATTCAACAGTAGTTTTCGCAATGCTTTCTTACTAGAGTATTTGTTTTAAACGCGCTCTTCTTTTTATAGTCAGAAAACCAGCATTAACCCTTTAAATCAGAGCAGGTCATGAAACCTCTTAATTCATTAGCAATGTGGGAATCTATAAAAAATACAGTCGAAACGGATGATTGGGTGAGCTACTTTAATAAAAATGAATCTCTACCGCTTATTAATCGTCTCATAAAAAATTGGCTTAATAATGGTTAAAACATTTAAATAAACAGGGTGCAATAAGCTTTATTGTCTTTATCAAATTCTTTGCCAAGTAGCTTAACAGGCTTCAACGTTTCCCCACCGTCGCTTGAAACCATAACCGTCAAATCTTGATCTTCAAAAGTTTTTAATTCATCAATAACTTGAGCGATATTTTTATCTTTTTCGCCCCATTCATTCTGGTTAGTCATATATAGACCTCATGTGTGTATAACGATTATAAAATACAGATTGTATTAAATTAGGAAACATAACAGCGATTAAGAATTACTCCATAATATACAGCCCTGTACCGCCAACTTCCCAATACTCATCAGCAGTACAATGATCTGGTACAGGAACATATTCCATGTCAGACGGATAAGAGGTCCAAAATTCTCTAATGGTTCCGCGTCCACTCATCTCAACATAATCGCCATCTCGATAAATCTTGTCATTGACTTCAATAGCTTGACCATTTTCGATAAATTTTGAGTAGCTAGGGAAAATAGGCATACTAGCAAAATCGTCTGGCGCTGTAGATTCCGTGTAATACTCTTTAGGGTAGGTCAAAGTGACACAGCCGTCTTTTATAGTGAGTCTGCCTGAGTTCCGTGCTTCATACTCTGTCACAACACTACCAGCAGGTAATGGGTCACTTGAGCCATAAGTAGGCAAGACAAACTCAGGCTTGGCATCTACAGTGGCTGTATTATTGCCTGTAGCCTTGTTCGCTGGATTTTCAGTAAGCTCAGTGGGTTCTTGAATAGAATTTTGACAGCCTGTGATCAGTAAAGACATGACAGTAAGTATTGGGATATAAGCTTTCATTTTATGGTGTCCATAATCAGTTGCTAAATTATAATCATATTTATTTTTAAGATTCATATTTAACAGAATCTTTAGAATGCTAAAAAGGTATAGATCGAACGTGCGACTAAAAAAACACCCTCTACAACCACGGCTCAAACCATAATTTAATCTTCTCCCAAAACGATGTTTGAGGATGGCTGTCTTGTTCCGATGTACTATGCGTACTGGCTGACTCAGTGCTATTGCTCAACTCATTTTTATTAGCATCGCTAGGGAACGCAGCGTTTAGCTTATTGCAGGTAGGATATTTGGCTTGTAACTGCTGTAAATAATATTCCTGATCTTTGTATATAAATCCGTCTAATATTCCTATAGCATCGTGGCTATTATGGCGACAACTGCCGTTCTCTCGATTCCAAGCCAGAAATGGCACTAATGGTTTACCAACTATTAATTCATTATTTTCACAGCTCAGTGTCGCTAGTGATGTCACCGTATAGTTTGCTGGCTCATTACCGCTGGCCGCATATGCTAAGCCAATAACTAGGTCATTTGGCTTGATACTTTTTAGCTCAAAATCACTTTGCCAATATTCAGGGGTCTTGTAGAAAAACCACATTTTAAGCGTGCGAAAGACAAAGCGTGGATTGCTAAATTGCAAGTCGAAGCCTTTTTGCTGATTATCCATTAATGTAGGCTGCGATGATTGCAGACGAGCAATAAATACATCATTTGTTGAATGCGGCATACAAGCCCATACGGTTTGCATGGACAAAAATAGTATGATCGAAATAGGTAAGGGATATAAAAAATGCATTTCGTGTTTTTCCTTATCTCTAGCATTCCATTTTTAGGCCACAAACCATACCTTATTTAATTGGCACTTAGAGTGAGGTTTAATACGCTTGTCATTAAGCGTGCCACTAAAACCACCAAAACGATAATCTTGACCAATCTTATATTGGTCATAGGCGCTGATTTGATGAAAAAGAATGCCAGCATTGATGCTGGTCGTGTTTTCTGGAAATACTAAAGCACTTTTAATTACCGCCTCGTTTTTATAGTTGTCATGTTTAATGATTAAACAGCCGTTTTCGACCAATAAAGTGCCATCAGCGACTGTAATACCGCCATCTACTGAGCTTTCATAAAGCGGAGGGCTATATTCTAAAATCTCTACTTTCTCCTCAATAGCTTTAGTCAGTACTTTTTCTTTTCCCTCAGATGATTTATCTACAGGCTCATTTTTAGCGGCACAGCCTGAAAACAATAAAACCATCACAACGGCCAAACAACTTAAGGTATTCAATTGAAAACGCGGCATGTTCAATCACTCCAAATTAGATATTGCTAAGGCTTATTCACCTGACCTAAAAACAGTATTGCATCGGTCTTATTATCTTTAATCATAAACATAAATGGATGATCGGCTTTAAATTCCACAGGATAAGACATACCAACGTACATACCTACAGCACCGGCGGCGGCTGCCGCCTCGGTTCCTTTTTCATCGACGGTGACCACCGCTTGATGATAAACCTCATCGAGCCTTATCGGTGTACCATCAGCATATAAGTTAAATTCAGCCCCATTATTAAACGCTTTTGGCATACCCATATCAGCGAGCAACGTTTTCATCTGATAACGCGCATCTAATTTAAACTTTGGCAGTTGAAGGTCCACCTCTTGTCTTACTAAGCCTGAACGCCATTGCTTAATCTTAGTTGCACTTAAACTCTTAGTTAATTGCTGCATAGCAAGTTTATGATTGAATTTGGGTAATACTACGAGCATAGATAGGTCATCGCCTTTGTAAGGCAATTGCACGACCTGTATATGTTTGTCCTCATAATAACTAAAATAAGACTGTTGCTGCATCATCTGGACGGTAGAGGCTCTGCCGATAGCATTATAAAAAGGCTGGGCACTGGTTCTTTCAGCTGTAAAAGGCAGGGTCCAATCGCCCTTGAAATAGACGGCGTTGGTTAGTACCACGGCAGTATCAGATTTAATACTGCCCTTAGGTAGTAATTCAGGAATCATTTGCTTGGTTTTCTCAACAATTTTTTTATTAATGGTCTGACGTGCAGAATCAGGACTGCCTTCAAAATCAAGAGCGATCACTTGGCCGCTGTAATAACGTTGCACGGTGTCTATGTAAGATTTAGTGGGTGTTAACCCTTGTTGCATCCATAAGTCATTGACCGTGGCAAGCTTGTAGTCGGGATTGGGTTTATTAAATTGATTATAGAGTGCTGCACTATTAGGGTTGAGGATAGCTGGTGCTGGATAATGAAACGTCTTTTGGATTTGCGCTTTCGTTTCCCCTTCGGCTGCGGCATAGACCATTGCCATAGCAGTAGACAAGCTATACGGTGAGAAAAATACATTTTTATCTGCTTGGTCAGGTTGCCCATTTATCTGCTGATACATATCAATGGCAAACTGGTTATTGGCAGTGACGACTTCAGCTATACCCTCTGATGTCGAGATCAAAGCCTTTACCTCAGTCGGAGGCGCTTGATGGTTAATGGTTGGCTGATTAGGAGTAACCATGCCTGTAACAGCACCCGTTCTATTATTTTTTATGGCGTTGTCACAGCCACTAACACCCAACACTAAGCTGGTAATAGCTAAGGCACTGATAACACGATTATGGGCTGCATATCTAAAATAGCGAAGTGGGTCATTTTGCATATCAGGCTCAACAATAAATTATAATTATAAGAATATCCAAAGCTCAATAGTGACTGTGATAGCCACACTTTCAGCTGCTGTATAGGGAGCCGCACATATATATTTGGCGGTTTTAGAATAACTGATTTACTCTGTATTCATCATCCCAGTTGTTTTGTATTAACGTTTTTAGCTCCTTTTTACTTTGTAATTTGCTGAAATCTTCCCCGTACCACTCTATTAGAGCGTCCTTTGTTATCTTGTATTCTTGATGATCAAAATTAAACGTTATCCATTCTACATTCTGAATCAACGCAAATAAGTAAGTGGCGTTGTATACCACTGTCTTTTTATGACTCTTTTCTGACTCTGACCCATCATAATTTAAGATAATCCCATAGGGTGTCTCTTTCGTTTTGAGCTCGAGGCCCTTGAAGTTATCTGATTGCATAGAGTGGTTGACAATATTTATGACTGCACTATTATCACCAACATAGGCATTCTTGTATTGAAACACATCTTCTTTATTGGTCTTCGTATTACATCCACTAGCGACTGAAATCACCAACAGTGAACACGATAATAATTTAAGCCTTTTTTTCATAATGTCTCATCAACAGTCAGTTAAGTCTTAGTGCCGTCATTCGCTATTTTAAGGCTTATTAACCTGACCTAAAAACAATATCGCATCGGTTTTATTGTCTTTAATCATAAACATAAACGGGTGATCGGCTTTAAAAACAGGTGGTGGAGCAGAGGCAGATTCAGTAGATACTACAATGCCAGTCGCTGCCGCTGCTTCGGTGCCTTTTTCATCGACGATGACCACCGCCTGATGATAGATCTCATCTATCCATGTAGATAAAGGCTGATCAAACAGTTTGAAAGTAGCCTTGTCTTGATTAAAAGCAATGGGCATGCCCATATCTGACAGCATATCTTTCATGTCGTAGCGTTCTTTAAGCTTGAACTTTGGTAAGTGAAGGTTCACTTCTTGCGTAATTAAGTCTTTATTCCACTCTTTAATCTTATCAGCGCTTAAATCACGCACCAGCTGCTGCATGGCTGTCTTGTCTTTAGATTTTGGTAATATCACCAGCATAGATAAGTCATCACCCTTGTAAGGCAATTGCACGACCTGCACCTGTTTGTCCTCGCTATAACCAAAATCCGCCTGTGTATGCATCATTTTTATATTAGGACTTGTACCCACATGGTTATAAAAAGGCTGCTCACTGGTGCTTTGAATATTGAATGGCGTTTTCCAATCGCCCTTAAAGTAAACGGCGTTGGTTAATACGGCAACTGTGATGGGCTTGATACTGCCCTTTGGTAGCAACTCAGGAATCAATTGATTGGTATGCTGAGCAATTTTTTTATTAATGATGAGCCGCGAAGGCTCAGGACTGCCGTTAAAATCAAGATTGGTCACTTGACCACCATAATAGCGTTGAACGGTGTCGACGTAGGACTTGTTAGGCGTTAGCCCTTGTTGCATCCATAAATCATTGACTGTGGCGAGCTTATAATCAGGATTGGGTTTATTAAATTGATTATAGAGCGCGGCGCTATTAGGGTTTAGAGTATCCATCGACGGATAATAAAAGGTCTTTTGAATTTGCGCTTTCGTTTCCCCTTCCGCTGCGGCATACAGCATGGCCATCGCCGTAGACAAACTATAGGGTGAGAAAAACACGTTGTCATCTGCTTGATCAGGTTGACCGTTGATCTGTTGGTACATATCAACAGCGAACTGGTTGTTAGCAGTCGTGACTTTTTCGATGCCGTCTGGTGTTGAAGCGGAATCGTCAGCGGCAATAAAGCCGTCTTTGCTAACAGCCTTATAATCAGAGTTGTTTTTATTATTCTCTGGTAAGGAGGATTGGTCTGAGTTTGATGGGCTATTGACTACGCTGTCAGTAGATTTAGACTCTTTGATAGTGCTATCACAGCCACTGACAATCAATAGCAGGCTGCTGATCGCAAATGCACTTATGATACGGTTACCACGTGCTTTTTTAAGATAACAATACTGGTTATTCTTCATATCTGCTTCACTAATAATGTAGAGTTAAGATGATGCCATTCTAGTATCATCTCTATACAATCGTTTAGTGTAGTTTGGTAAGCGTGCTGTACTGAACTTAAGAATGCCTAAAAGTGATTAGCGGAGAGATACATTACTGATTTTGCACGATTTCTAATAAACTTGTAGTGGTATTAGTCAATCGTAAAAGTGAGAGAAATATGGTTTTTAATAAGAATGTTCTAATAGGATTGATGAGCATGCTTTTAATATCTTGCTCATATTTTGAGAAGGATAAAGGCAAAATTATCATAAATAACGAAAGCGCTTATCTCATATCTGACGTACGCGTCAAATATACCAGCTCCAAGAGAGTGGACTTAATCGGAGATTTGCCGCCCAACTCATCCTATCGCTACGCTATCCAATATACAAGCTATGAAGATTCAATATCTATCGACTATACTGATCAGGATAAGAAGACCTATTCTAGAGATGCAATGCCCTATGCCGCTTCATACGATAAAGAACGATATACATTTACTATAAGATAAAAATGGTCTATCCAGCAAGATGAGATAGCTTTAACAAGACTAGTAATGGATGTTAGGCATTGAGTTAAAAAGCGCTTAATCGGCTTAATAGGGATACGGTAGAGTACACTGATGTTATCTCAATAACCTAAAACCCATCATCTTTAAAAACTAAATTCCTTATTTAGAGAGTTTCTGAAGATAATCACAACTCGCTTGGTAATCGTTATCGCAAGATACTTCTAACCACTCTTTTGCCATGGCTTTGTCTTTATTAACACCTAAGCCCTTATAATACATCAGTGCTATAAGATACTGAGCGCGTTCACTACCTTTGCTCCATGACCCATCAACCGTATTACGATATCTATTTCTGGCCGCTTGTTCATACCACCTAAAAGCTTGAGTATAATCCTGAGTGACGCCAATCCCGTTATAATACATATCACCCAACTGATATTGTGTCAGTAAATGCCCTTTACTCATCTCTCCACGACCCAAGAAGTAACTATTACTCGCCGCTTTTTTGAACCAGCTTAAGGCTGCATCATAGTCTTGTACAACATCTATTCCCTCAAAGTACATTTTCCCTAGACGGTATTCGGCATGTGTCTTTCCAAGACCGGTATAACTCTCCCGACTAGCCGCTATCTCAAACCATTCTTTTGCTTTCATCTTATTCTGAATAACCCCTAAGCCGCGATCATACATCACTCCCAAGTTATACTCAGCATTAGTATTGCCTTGAGCAACAAGATTTTCAAAAATATCAAAGGCCTTTTCATAATCTTGGGCGACACCTAAACCGCCATAATACATAAGCCCTAAGCTATATTCAGCATACATTTTTGTGTATTTAGCCTCCATCTTTTTATTATCAGCGGCCTTCTGATAATAGGTAAAAGCCTGACTGTAGCTTTGAGGCGTACCTGCACCATGATAGTACATCTCTGCAAGTTGATACTGAGCCTGCATGTCATCAGTATCGGCTAATTTTTTATATAATTTAAAAGCCTTGGTGTAATCCTGAGGTACGCCATACTTACCCGCATAATAGATATAGGCAAGATTGGCTATTGCAGAGGTATGCCCGTTATCAGCAGCTATCTGATACCATTTGATCTTGTTTACAGGATCATAAGCTTGGACACCTAGCATGAATTGAGCAGGAGCATATCCTCGAATGGCAAACCATTCATACGGTTTCCTACTATCTTCGGGCAAGTCTAAATTCTCTAAATATAGCTTGGCAAGCTGTTGCTGAGTGTAATTGTCTTCTAGCTGTTCAGTTGACTCTTCTGTTATATAATCAGCTGCTATAGCGGATACAGACAGCCCGAAAGATAACCCTGAAATCATAAATGGATAAATGAACATGCTATTCAGTAATTTCATAGTTTTGCTTATTAGGTCGTTGAATTTAATATTGGTAAGATATATAGGTATAGAAATATTTTTAATCGAAAAAAGTGCCTATCAGTGCAACATAGGGCGTTAAGCATTTTTTATCGCCCTGTTTTTCAAACTCAGCACCTCCTGGCGTATTAGGGTGATAAGGCCAGTACGCGCCATTCGTCTTTATATAATCGCCTATTTTAAAAACCCGACCATTAAGATTTAGTGTTTTGGTGGCTTCATCCCATTTCACGATACCTTTTGGAAATTCGGGGAACATCGCGGTAGTAAATTTACGATCACTGCCTATTAAATAAAGACAGTGATCTCTCCATACGAAATTACCCCTTACTATTGCGGCAGCTTGAGCCTGATTAACTGGATCAACATAGTAATAAAAAATACTGGTTTTTTGCTCAGGCTCTACGAGTTCTGGAATAGGTTTTATCGCTGCCATTGGTTCAGGTATGGTTGCTACAGGGGTTGTCGTACAACCGACTATCACTAGGCCCGTTAAAATAAAAAATGCTTTTCTCATCTGTGTGCTCCGGTTTTGGCAGAAAACTCATATTTTGAATGTAAGCAGGGAAAACAGTTTCTTCACCTATTTTTTTAGTAGGTATCCAACTTCCTTTTAATCTCTTCAGAGACTTCCATTATATCGGCATCGATAGCCATGCCTATTTTGGTCAGACAAGCGGCATCTCCTTGAGTCGCAAACTCAAGATTTGTCGTTGGTGTGATTCTGCCCCCAGTAAATATCTTCTCACCCAATTTAATTTTGATGCCTTTCAGTACAATAGTTTTTTCCTCTTCTAAATAAACGACATCATCCGGAGGAAATAAGGGCGTCATATATTTATCTTTGGCGACTTGCAACATAAGACAATTATCTTTAATAATAAATTTGCCACTTACGATACCTGGCATTTGACCGCCCGTAGATAGATAACTAAATATGTCGGACAGGGGTTTATTAGAGTCTCGTTTTGGAGAATCTGAGGGACTTTCATTGATAATGGCAGTTCTTTCTTGTGTTGGTGTTACTTGAGAAGGTTTTAAGTTAGTACAACCAAATAAAATCGGAATTATAAAAACTCCAAGAGCGGTTAATGATAAGCCGTTTTTTAATTTTAAATTATTCATTCATTGGTCTCGTTGCTTAGTATTATTAGAACTTTTATAGAGTTTTTCTAGCCGCCTGACCACGCGGTAAACCCGATAACATCATCATCTCTTTGACATCACAGCGACTTGAGGCTTGATTAGCAAAGCCTTCTTTGGCATATCGTTCCCGATCTGACGGCCTAAGTTTATAGCCACCGCTTTCTATGATGTCGCCCACCTCATAAACGACATTAAAATATTTGAGCGTTTTATTTTTGTCATCCCAGCTTGCTTGACCATTCGGTAGAACAGGAATGGTTTTATACGGCCCATAATGGAGATAGACACAGCCCTCCTCATAGGCGAGTCGTACGTTCACCTCGTCCATAACATCAATCTTATCAAGGTCAGAGAACTCAAAGGGATAGGTATAAAATAAACTCTCATTACCTGATGTACGGTAATGTATTAGCGGCTCTGAGTGTTGCTCTACCTTAATGGTTCGGCTCAAGTCAGGTCGTGACAATGAGGTACTTTGGCAAGCAGCCAGTAGTATTGCTAAGGGTATCAGCATCATTTTTATGGTCATCATTTCTTGCATCCTTAAGCTATAGCTTATTCACTTGCCCTAAGAACAATATCGCATCGGTTTTATTGTCTTTAATCATAAATATAAATGGACGATTGGCATTAAACTCAACGTCATAACTAGCTGAAACGACTACTGGCACTATACTTGTAGCAGCGGCTGCCACCGTACCTTTTTCATCAACCTCAACCACCGCTTTATGAATAATAGAATCTACCGCTAATGACTGCTCGTCATTGAATAAGCTAAAGTCAGCGCGACTATCAAAAGCGATTGGCATTCCCATTTCAGCCAGTAGCCCATCCATTTTATAATCTTGTTCCATTTTAAACTTAGGCAGCTGCAGGTCGACTGCTTTTATTTTCATATTGTGAGTCCACTGACCAATTTGATCGGCACTTAAATTCTTAACCAATGCCTGCATAGCAGCGGCTTCTTTTGATTTTGGCAAGATGATCAGCATCGACAGGTCATCGCTTTTATAAGGCAGCTCTACCACTTGTACTTGCTCATCTTCCGTGTAATTAGAGTTTTCTATGCTATACATAAAATTCGTATCGGTGATTGTGCCATTGAGGTTATAAAAGGGTTGAGTACTACCTCGTAGACCTAGAGGTTGTGCCCATTGGCTTTTAAAATAAACAGCATTGGTTAATACAGCAGCGGTAGATGACTTGATACTCCCTTCTGGCAGTAGTTCAGGAATCATCTGCTTGGTATAATTAGCGATGGTTTTATTGATGGTCTGACGTGATGGCTCGGGACGGCTCGCAAAATCAAGATTGGTGACTTGACCACCATAGTAGCGTTTTACGGTATCCAAATAGGTTTGATTGGGACTTAGGCCTTGACGCATCCATAAGTCATTAACTGTGCTTAAGTCATAGTTTGGATTAGGCTTATTGAATTGATTGTAGAGTGCTGCACTATTGGGATTGAGGATAGCTGGTGCTGGATAGTGAAAGGTCTTTTGGATTTGCTGCTTTGTTTCACCCTCTGCTGCAGCATAAAGCATGGCCATCGCCGTAGACAAGCTGTAAGGCGAGAAAAATACATTGTTCTCTGCTTGTTTAGCTTGCTTATTTATTTGCTGATATAGCTCAATGGCGAATTGATTGTTGGCATTAACGACTTGCTTGATACCTTCAGGCGTTGAAGCAGAGTCGTCAGCAGCGATATAGTTCTTATCAGTCTTTGGGTTTGAAGGGTTCTCAGTCTTGCTGACTATAGGTTTTTCAGCTACCTGTTTTATCGGTTGAGTATCAACCAAACTATTATTACAACCAGCAATTGCCAGTAAACTGCCTAAAGCAAGCGTACCGACGCTGAATTTAATTGCAGGCTTTTTATAGACGTATTGGTTACGATTTTTCACGGCGTTGTACCTCTTTATAATTCGGATGATGTCCTGATTATATACAAGGGTTTAGGCTGATTTAGTAAACATATGCTAATAAATTTAAGGATGATATTTCAGATGAATACAGTGTATAAGGACAGCCATAAGCTTAAAAAATACTTAATCATATTTTTAGCAATCTTAATATCAGGTTGTATGACACCTTCAAAAAATACGATGAATCATACCGCTAGTGAGAATAAAATTCTGAAGATTGAAATAGAGGATACCTCGAATATATTAACACCAACATATGCAGATATATTTACATACCCTTTTGACCCTGAGGAACCCCAGTTAGATATGGGGGTCGGTGGACGATTGGTTGTAATAGAGGGTTGTTTGTTAATAGAGTCAAGTGATGGCGTGTTTTCTACGCCTATATTGCCTGAAGGAGTGAGCTATTGGGACAAAGATAAAGGCATTGTCTATATTTATGACAGAGGATTTTTAATAGGCAATATTATTCGTTCAAATGGTGTTGCTTTAGACAGTCAGTTCCAAAAAGTACAAGATATCTTCATATCAAAAGCGAAGCCCTCGTGCCTCAAACGTCATTCAATATTGTTCGGCACTAAATTTGACTAGCAGGAAAATCAGCTTAAAACGTCACTGGTTAAGAAAGTATGGTGTACACAAGCGAAGCATTTAAAGTGTTTTGCCATGTATGAAAAACTCAAACAATTACTTTAAGTGTTTACTGGAGAATCAGAACTATAATCTATTGATATCAATGATGATAGAGTCACTTTAACCAAGAGGAAATCTATAAAAACCATGCTAACATTACTGCTTTTTCAGTATGGATGGTTTTCTCATTTTGTAATGAAAAACCCCCTTAAATAAAAAAGCTAGGAGAATGAATGAACGATCATCTTGATTTTTTAGCGTAATTCAGTGTCTCAGTTGAGACTCCTAATAGTTTAAATTAAAGTTGTTGTACTCAGGCTATGTCACATACCAAGGTTCATGAACCAATTATTTTTATATTAACTATAGGTCATTGTTTTTAATAGAAAATTAACTATTTTAAATCGTGAACCTAAATTTAGGTACGCATAAGTTAAATACCATTGATGCGGTCTTTAGTTCATGATATCTGTTCAATGCCTTCTAGCTCAATAGCAACACATAGTCTACAATTTATCATTCGGTTCTTACTACGCCTAAATATTTTTGGACTATAGTGTATTTTTGATTTAGCTCAATGTACTTATTAATACCAATAAAGCGTTCAAATCTTGCCAGTACACCAACTTGCTATTCGGTGATTCCCACATACTTTGTATTGAAGTATTATCAAAGCAATTGTCATGTTCTGATATTTATCCTTTAAATTTATTGACCCCTATAGTCAAATCTATATAAACAAACTTGATATATTTTAGTTAGGCAGCCTGACGATAGAAACTCACCCACATCTGCATCCGTAATCTAGAGCTCGAAGGAACTACTAAAAACTGACTCATTTTATCTAGTGTCATTTGTCATGACGTTTCTTATAAAGATAAAGATTAGTTCCTCATACAGACATTCAGCTACTAGTATAGCTGAATGTCTAAATTGGTTGACCCTACACCTCTTCAACCTTCCTAAGTTGATTAGAGTAAAGTAATGTATTTAGATATCTGAATGTACTTCTCTAGCAATTACCCAGTATTGCGTAGACCCGCTGCCAAAGCATTGATACTACGGATTAATGGATCCTCAACATCAAGGTTACCATGGTTAACATCACCTTTAGCCTCTTTTTGTCTGGAACGTTTTAACAGCTCAATTTGGATGTAATTAATCGGATCTAAATAAGCATCTCGCCATTCAAGGGAAGCAGCAAGATTCTGCTGATGCGCCAATAACGATGTTTGGTTAAGCAAAGAATTTAAACCTGAGCAGGTCAGTTCATGTTCCTTCATTACCGCAGTCATAATCTGATCACGTAGCGTTTCATCTTCACATAACTTACTATAAGCCTGAGCAATACTCATATCGGATTTGGTAAATGCCATCTCAATATTGCTAATAAATACGTTAAAAAATGGCCAGCAGTCATTCATCTCCTTCATCAATGCTTCATCATCGCTGACGCTATGAAGAGCACTACCTACGCCATACCAAGCAGGCAGTGTAAAGCGCGCTAATGACCAACCAAATACCCAAGGAATCGCCCGCAAGGTCGTCTTACTTGGCAAACCTTTGTTACGATGCGACGGACGTGAGCCGATATTTAATAGAGAGATTTCTGCCACTGGCGTCGCTTGTGAATAGAACTGATAAAATCCTTCGGTGTGGTCAGTCAGCTGACGATAACGCTGTTCCCCCGCATCTGCTAAACGCGCAAAGAGCGCTTCATAATTTGGTAGCTCAGGCGGTTGTATTACGAATCTTGAGGAGCAAGCTTTAAGCGTACCAGTGATACCCATGGTTAGCTCAAATACAGCCGTATCAGTGTTGGCATATTTGGCATATAGGACTTCGCCTTGTTCGGTTACTTTAATTTGTCCGTGCAGTGTACCCGCTGGCTGAGCGGCGATTGCTTTATGCGTTGAGCCGCCACCACGACTGACAGAGCCACCGCGACCATGAAACAAGCGGGTTTTAATACCATATTCATCAGCGATACGGTTAATGGTTTGCTGCGCGCTATAAAGCTGCCATGCAGATGTAATAATACCGCCATCCTTTGATGAATCTGAATAGCCTAGCATGATTTCTTGGGTGTTATCTGAGTGTTGCAACAATTCTCGATAAAGCGGGTTATCCAAAACCGCAGGTAAAATCTTATCGATATTTTTAAGATCTTCGATGGTTTCAAACAAGGGAGCGACGGGTAAGTCAGCAGATAATTGTCCTTTATCATCAACCTTGCATAAGCCTGCAAAGCGCATTAGTAATAAAACTTCTAATATTTGACTGGCATTATTGGTCATCGAAATCACATAACTGCCAAAAGTATCCTGACCAACCAGTTTACGTAAGGTCGCCACGGAGTTCATCAAAGCCAATTGTTCGCGGGTTTTATCACTTAAATTATCGGTGTAAATGAGCGGTGTGCATGGTTTCTCTAATAAACGAGTCAACCACTCTTGGCGCTCAGTTTCATTGAGCGCTTGATAATCTGGCAAATTAGAGGCACTGGCAAAAATATCAGCAATCACGTCACTATGATAAGACGACTCTTGCCGAATATCGAGCGCTGCCAAATGGAAGCCGCAGGTTTTCACCAAACGAATCATATCTAGCAATAAGCCTTCGCCATGTGCCTTGTCATGAGTACTGACACTTTTTCGGATGATGCGTAAATCTTCTAATAGCGCTTGTGGATTGGCGTAAGCATCTTTTTTCGCCTCACTATCATTGCCTTTACTCTGAATCAAGCGATTGGTGGCTTTGACTTTATTTAGGATTAAGGAGAGTAATCTACGATAAGGCTCATTGCCGTAATCATCAAGATTGTAATCAAAGACTCGTCTATCAAGCTCACTATAATCTTCAATCTTTGCATACACGTCAGGTTCGATAGTAACAATGGTGTCACTATGAATAAGTTCACGTCGCAGTTTTTTTAGCAGTACTTGATAATGACGTAGCACGGTATCAGCATGCATCAATACCGCCATTTCTGTGGTGTCATGAGTGACAAAGGGATTGCCATCTCTATCGCCACCGATCCAAGAGCCAAAGCTCATGAAAGCAGGTAATGGGTAGTCGGTTAGCTCTGGATAGATATCAACAATGGCGTCTTTAATATTGCGATAAACCTTTGGAATGGCATTGAATAAACTGGCATTAAAATAATGCAGGCCATTATTTATCTCGTCATAGACTAATGGCTTACGCGTACGCACTTCATCCGATGACCATAATAAATCAATCGTTTGCGCCGTTTTCTCTTTTGCTTGTTCGTAGGCAAAGCTGTCTTCTGCAAGATTGTTTAAGGCGTCGCTATGAGTAAATAGACTCTGCAATAGATTCATGGTCGTACGGCGGCGCGCTTCAGTAGGATGCGCGGTAAAGACAGGTATGAATTTCAGCTGTTCAATGAGCTCTTGCATTTGGGCAGGTTCAATATTGCGTTCGCGACATTCAAGCAAGGTGCGGCGAAACGAGCCTTCCCAGCTTTGATCGGATTGCATACGCAAGGCTTGACGCTGCTCGCGTAAGTAATTTTCCTCACTTAGATTTGCTAAAAAGAAATAGATAGAAAAGCTGCGGATGACGTTTTTTAAGGTTCGATTATCTAACGAGGCTATGAATTCGATGAGTTGATGCTTGTGAGTGTCATTAGGCGCGCGGCGCTGTTGAATAAAACCTTTGCGCAGGGTTTCGATAGTATGGAGTGTTTGTTCGCCTGTCTGGCGAGAAATAGCCTCCCCTAAAAACGAGCTTAATAAGCTGATGCGCTCACGTAATACGTCGTTATTTATTGTCATTCTTGACCCTCTTGTCAAATTAATTAAACAATAGTCATGTGGTCTTAAACCTAGGTTTTCTATGGTAAGCCACTTAACTTGTGTATGTGGCTCTTAAAGCTCTCGCTGCTCATCAGTCAATACGTTGCCAGCTTTAGGTATTAATCATTTATTTTTTGGTGATACTGGGTCAGCCAATCCTCTAAGGTATATCTGTCTATCCCTAGTAAGTCAACAATATTATGAGTTTCACTATTATGCTTGATGACTAAACTAACGGCTTCAAGTTTGATTATCTAGTTTTGCCAAACAGTCAGAATTAATATCAGCAATAGTTTTGGCGCCAGTCAAGGTCATCGCGACGCGCATCTCTTTATCTAGTAGTTCTAGTAAATTGCTTACCCCTGCACCGCCATCCGCTGCTAAAGCATAAATAAACGCGCGCCCTAGCATGCAAATATCAGCCCCCAAAGCCAACATGCGCACAATATCTAAACCATTGCGTATGCCAGAGTCGGCTAATATTTTAATCTCTCCTTTAACCGCATCAGCAATAGGAGGCAGCGCCCGTGCACTGGATAAAACACCGTCCAGTTGTCGTCCACCATGATTAGATACGACTATACCGTCTGCCCCGAAACGCACCGCATCTTTGGCATCTTCTCGGTCCAAAATACCTTTGATGACCATAGGCCCATCCCAGTATTCCCGGATCCAATCTAAATCTTTCCAAGAAATAGAGGGATCAAAGTTATTACCTAGCCAGCCTATATAATCTGCTAGCCCTGTTGGCTTGCCTAAATAAGTAGAGATATTGCCCAGATCGTGCGGACGGCCATTTAGCCCTACATCCCATGCCCATTGTGGATGCGTCACAGACTGGAAGTAACGGCGCATAGCGGCATTTTTACCGCTCATGCCAGAGTGCATATCTCGGTAGCGCGCCCCTGGTACCGGCATATCCACCGTAAAAACCAAGGTCGAACACCCCGCCGCTTTGGCACGCTCCAAGGCATTTTTCATAAAACCTCGGTCCTTTAATACATAAAGCTGAAACCACATTGGACGGTTGATTTTAGGCGCCACTTCTTCAATCGGACAAACCGAAACCGTCGACATGGTAAACGGAATGCCTTTTTGATCGGCTGCCATAGCGGCTTGAACCTCCCCGCGACGTGCATACATACCTGTCAGACCCACGGGTGACAACGCTACAGGCATAGATAGGGTTTCATTAAATAACTGCGTCTCTAAGCTCAGTTGTGACATATCATTCAGTACACGCTGCCTAAGAGCAATTTGTGATAAATCTTCAACATTACGTTTTAAGGTATACTCCTCATAAGCACCGCCATCTATATAATGAAATAGAAATGGTGGCAGTCGGCGCTTGGCAGCAGCCCTATAGTCGTTTGGAGATGAAATAATCATATGCTTACCTTTTTTATTCTGTTAGATATCTATGTAATATTTTTGAATGCATTATTGTGTGTAGCTTAGTGCTAAACGATCTGTTTGTGATCTCGCTATCACAAACAGCATGAGCAGTGACGTTTAGTTTTTGGCGTTTTACCAATGCCAGGATTAAAGGTATTTGTTGGGTCTAAGCTTTTATAGAAGTTCTGCAAATCAGGTTCCGCTTCATATAAGTGCCCGACATTATGTTCAGCAGGATATTTTGCACCACGTTTATTCAACAGCTCTAACATCATCTTTTTAACAAGGTGTGCATCACTGCCCTTCTTCAAAATATAATCTTGATGAAACACATAACAAAAAAAGTGTCCGTAATACAGCTTTTTCTCTAAGTGCTGTGCAATTGTTTCAGGTAGAGTTTCAAGCCACTCTAATTCGTTACGTGGCATGGCAATATCGAGCGCTAATATCTCGCCGACTTCTTTTTCATGGATAACTTCATACCTTAATGCGGCACCGGCTGCTGCAAAACGATTTAAAAAGGCGCTTTCTGACTCTTTCTCACTACATTCAAAATAGCTACCTGTTTTTGATGCCGCAAAAAACGACTGTAAAAAAATTTGGGCTTCAGCTATCCCGTCATCACTCATTTTTACTATGAGGTGATGCTCGTACTGATCACGGTACGCTATCATGCGCTCAGGTAAATGTTTTGGAAATAAGTTAGCTATAAACTGCATGACTTTATCGGTGAAATGCTTTGGCATCCACGACCACTTATGAAATTTAGCGTCAATAGCGCCTTTCATAGAGAATAATTTAGGTAAGGCATCTGTGCCGAGATGCTTAATACTTAGGAACGTGTCTTTACCGTATTTAGCGGAGACATCAAATATATCACGATGCATATACTCGCCCACTTCAGGGATATTGTCGAAGCTTGATAGTATCTGCCTTCTGAGCTGTGCAAGCTCACTCACACTGTTAGTGCCTATGTAAAAGGTTTTCTCTTTTGCCGCTATTGGATAAGTGTCAAGACGTACTGCAAACACCGCAAGCTTGCCAGCGCAGCCACTGGCTTCATATAGTCTGCGCCTATCAGCATTAAACCGGCTTGGCGTATTGGCATCAACGTCCTTTACTCTGGCGATATATTCTTTGTCTGATGCCATCTTGCCACGGTCAGGCAGCTTGTTCTTATCAAAATTACCATTTTGCAATCTCGTCAGTATTTCTTCCGGGGTATCCCCTAGCCCTATATCTAGGTGATTGACCAACACCAACTTACCTTGTGCGTTAATCTGCGCAAACAAAGCCAGCTCAGTGTAAGCAGGGCCTCTTTTTACCAAGGACCCTCCCGAGTTATTCGAAATCCCACCAATAATAGACGCCCCTAAAGTCGAGGAACCAATCACCGAATGCGGCGCTCTATTCACCGCTTTCAGCTGACTTTGCAGTTGGTGTAGAGTCGCCCCAGCCAAACTGATTACTTGCTCATTATCATTTATCAAATACAATTGGTCTATTGCCAGCGTATTAATAACCACCACAGGTCTATCGTAGTCATTACCGCTTGGCGTTGAGCCCTCGGTTAGGCCTGTTTTTGCCGCTTGCATGATAATAATGCAGTTACCCTCAACGCACACTTCTAGGCAACGCCAAATCTCCAGCAAGGTTTGCGGAAACAAAACCGCTAAAGCATTACCGCCACCAGAGCGCCATCCCATTCTATAGTATTCGTTTTTCTCTGGATCAGCCTGGACATTGCGAGCGCCCAGTACGTCTGTGAGCTTATCCAGGACTTGATCAGGACTGAGTATCCCCTGAGAAGGAATGTTTGCTGAAGAGATACGATCCTCCTTATCTCGTGATGGTGTGTCATTCATGATATTAGAGGACCTTGGTAACTAAAAATATAAATGGCGGCCATGACGATGATGCCACAGAACAACACATAATATAGAGTAGGTAAAATAGTACGCCGAAGCGTCGCACCCTCCATACCAAGTAAACCCACCGTTGCGGAGGCAGCCACCACGTTATGTATGGCAATCATATTACCCGCTGCGGCACCAACAGCTTGAGACGCTATGATTAAAGAAGGTGAAATACGTAGGCTCATCGCCGCTTCATACTGAAATTGACTAAACATCATGTTAGAAACGGTATTAGAACCCGCGATAAAGGCCCCTAGTGCACCAATGGTAGAACTAATTAACGGAAAAGCGTTGCCAAAAGTACCCGCAAACAACTCGGCACTGGCGACTGGCATACTCGCCACATCTGATAAGTTTACCCCTGAATTGATAAAGATTCTGACCATTGGAATCGTAAAAACCAGTACAAAACCAGCTCCTAAGACCGTTTTAGTTGATTCTTTAAAGGCATTATTTAGTGCACTACCTGGTTTTTTAGTTTGCAGAGCAGCGGCAACCAAGGCGCTTATTACTAACAAGCCTCCAGGTAAGTACAGAGGACTAAAACTGGCGCTTATATCTGCCTCCCCTAAAACCGTCGTAAAATCTAACGTTGCACTGGTTAATAAGGATTCAAATCCAGCGAATACTCTTGAGCACACCAGTAAGACTGCAACGAGTAAATAAGGGAACCACGCCATAACCGCAGACATCTTTTTACTGGTTAAATCAAGCGTCACATCTTCTTTACTGACCACCAGTTTACCCATCCATTCGCTTGGCCAGTTTTTCTGAGGCGCAAAATCCCAAGTTGTTTTTGGGACTAAAAACCCTCTTTTAGCAGCGTTTACAACAATAGCGATACTAACTAAACCTCCGACCAGTGAAGGAAACTCAGGTCCCAAAAAGACCCCCGTTAAGGTATAGGGAATCGTAAAAGCCAAACCCGCAAATATAGCAAATGGCCAAATAGCGAAGCCTTCTTTCCAGCTTTTATTCTTACCAAAAAAGCGGGTGAGCATCATCACCATAAACAGGGGCATAAACGTACCAATGACACCATGAATCATGGCAACTTGACTGGTTATAAGCTGCAAAAAGCTATCCCACTGCAGCCCTTCTTGTGCAAGCCGAGCGCTAATAGCCGCGGTATCTAAGCCCTTACTTACCCCTATCACAATAGGCGTACCGACGGCACCAAAGGAGACCGGTGTGCTTTGTATCATCATGCCCATTAACACTGCACCCAGCGCCGGAAAGCCTATCGCCACCAGTAAAGGGGCAGCAATAGCGGCAGGGGTACCAAAACCAGAGGCGCCTTCAAGAAAGGTACCAAAGCACCAGGCAATAATAATGGCCTGAACACGCCTATCTGGCGATACGTTGGTAAATCCAGCACGAATGACGGCAATGGCACCCGTATGCTTTAAGGTATTCAATAAAAAAATAGCCCCAAAGACTATCCACAATACCGAAACCGTAATGACCAAACCTTGAATGATAGATGAGGACACTCTAGTGAGCGTCATATCCCATATGAAAATAGCTAGCGCTGTGGTAACAGCTAAAACTATCGGCATTGTTTTTTTGGCTGACCATTGCAAGCCTATCAAAAAAATACCACAGAGAACGATTGGCAGTAATGCCAGTAGACCGTATATTGTTTGATTCAAAATCATATCCTTTTTATCGTTTAATCTTCCTTGAACCAAGTCATCGCAGCCTTTATTTTGACGACTCAATGATGACTAAGTTGTATTAAACATTCACAAACAGGGACTGCTAATTTATCCAAGCCGTCTTGTAGACAAAGCCGAGCACGACTTGCGACAGTCTATGGCCCATGTTCAAAAAGCCCTAAAACAGTCTACGCCTTGTTAATTAATTGATATATTGCATCAATGGACAATGTTATTTTCCTTTTTTGCTATAATCTAATCCGCATTACGCCAATTGGAGCACAAGTATGGTCAAAGCTGACGATATGGTTTTATTTGTCCAAGTTGTTGAGGAAGGGTCATTTTCTAAAGTCGCTGAAAAGCTATCATTAACCAATTCAGTAGTGAGCAAGCGCATTGCAAGATTAGAAGAGAACTTAAATACTCAACTCATTTATAGAACCACTAGAAAGTTGAGCTTAACCGATGCCGGCAGGACGCTTTACGACAAAGCTAAAATTGCTAAACATGCCTTTCAGGAAGCTGAAGATGCAGTAACGGGTTACAGCGAGGATATGAAAGGCACCATACGAATAACCTTGCCTGTGGTCTCTGCAAATTTGATATTGAGCGAATCTATTGCTGAATTCTGTAAACAACATCCTGAAATATCGGTGGATTTACAAATTACCAATCGCTTGGTTGACTTGATAGAAGAAGGTTTTGATTTGGCAATAAGGACCGCTGAGCTTGAAGACTCATCGCTCATTGCAAGACGTCTTATAGATAGCCGATGGGTGATATGTGCGACGCCAGACTATTTAAAGCGATATGGTACGCCTCAAACCCCTGAAGAATTAGACAATCATGAGTGCATAATCTATAAGTTTGATAATACCTCTAACAACATATGGCCAGTATGTATAGACGGCACAGAGCAATTAATGCCTGTCCATGGTAGGTTTCATAGCAATCATCTTAGTGCGATTAAACAAGCCACGCTCAGCGATTTAGGCATTGCTTTTTTGCCCCAAGCGTTGGTCCATGAGGAGATACAACAACATACACTTACGCAGATTTTGCAACGGTTTACACGAAAGGAACTGGGCATGTATGCAGTATATCCTAAGGCCAGGCAACCAGATCAAAAGTTAAAACTGCTCGTTGCCCATTTGCAAGACTCATTACATCAAAAACAGGCTTACTACTGCTAAGTAAAAAGCCTATTTTGATGTCTATAAAAAGATGAATGAAATAAAAAAGCTAATAGAGCCTTTCCTAAAAACTGTGTAACTGCTTATAATCCACTAACTGGAGAATAAGCAATGACTAACCAATCTGACATTAAAAAACTGGCCGAGCAAATGGCTGGTAGCATGAACAGCTTCGATGACATCAAAGACTTCCAGAAGCAGCTCATGCAATCTTTTATTGATACTGCCTTAGAGGCTGAGATGGAAAACCATCTCGGCTACCCCAAGCATGAAAAAGCAGACAAGCGTAATGGGCACACTAAAAAGACCGTCCGCAGTGACACAGGCGATCTTGAAATCTCCACCCCAAGAGACCGTCATGGTGACTTTGAACCTACACTCGTTAGTAAGCATCAAACCCGTATCTCAGGTCTCGATGATAAAATCATATTTCACTACAGGCTTAGCCTTACGTCTTGCGCTTCGGGCAAGTGTCTCCCAGACACTTGCTGATCCTCGCTCATACGCCAAGCGTCAAACCACCACTGAGATCGTAGAGAGCATTAAAGAGCTCTACGATGTCGACATCTCAAGCTCTCTTGTCTCAAGAGTCACCGATAACATATTAGAGGACATCACCGCTTGGCAGAACCGGCCGTTAAGCAGTGTTTATCCTATTGTCTATCTAGACTGCATTGTCGTCAAAGTACGTCAAGATAAGCAGATTATCAACAAAGCCATTTACTTAGCCCTAGGCGTCAATCTTAGCGGTAAGAAAGAGCTGCTTGGTATGTGGCTCTCAGAGAATGAAGGCGCTAAGTTCTGGCTGGGTGGGTAACCCTCCCAAACTTAAGACACCTAATAAATAGAACTAAGCTGCCTGATTGAGTTTCTGTATCGGTGTAAAACCGCCATTGCCCATGTTTGGGCGCTTATGATTATAATGGTATAACCAGTTTTCTGCTTGTGCGCGTACCTGCTCTAGATTATCAAATAGCTCCTGATTTAACCAATCATATCTCATGGTTCTGTTAAAGCGCTCTACATACGCATTTTGCTGTGGATTGCCAGGTTCAATATAGCTTAAGATGATACCTTGCTGCTCAGCCCAGTCTTTGAGCGCATTGCTGATGTATTCAGGGCCGTTATCGCATCTTATCTGCACAGGTTTGCCTCGGTACTCAATAAGCTGATTAAGACTGCGTATGACCCTCCCGGCCGGTAGCGAGAAGTCGACTTCAACGGTGAGTGCCTCACGGTTGTAATCATCAATGACATTGAACAGTCTAAAGCCGCGGCCATCAGTTAAGCTGTCGTGCATAAAGTCCATGCGCAAGCTTTGGTTAATCCTATCAGGTACTGCTAATGGTATTGGTTTAGCACGTTTAATGCGACGCTTAGGCTTGATTCTAAGGTTGAGTTCAAGCTCGCAGTAGATGCGATATACCCGCTTATGGTTGTACGGCAGTCCTAGCACATTACGCAAGGTTAAAAAGCACAAGCCAAAGCCCCAGTTCTTGTTCTCATCAGTCAGTTTGATAAGTAAGTCCGCTATTTGCTGGTTCTCATCTGTTACCACCGACTTGTGATAATAACAGGTGACGCTAATACCAAAGATCAAGAAAGCCCTGCGAATGCTTATGCCACGGTCTTTAATGTAGTGACAAGCCAAGTCTTTTCGCCTGAGTGGCACTACTACCACTTTTTTGACATGGCATCCTGTAGAATATCGGACTTAAGACATTCGTCAGCATACATCTTCTTAAGACGTGCATTTTCAACTTCAAGCTCTTTAAGACGGCTGATAAGTGTGGCATCCATGCCGCCATACTTTGAGCGCCAGTTGTAGAAGGTGCTTTGGCTGATGTTATGCTCACGGCAGAGCTCGGTAATAGGGACGCCTTGTTCGGCTTGTTTTAGGATGTTGACGATTTGGTTGTCGCTAAAGCGTGTCTTTTTCATAGGATTCTCCTGCTGGTGTATTTTAGCAGTTAATCTCTATTTGTAAGTGTTCTTATTTATTGGGGGGATTACCGGTGTTCTTACCGAGCTTCAAAACCGCGGGGTACAAGATATACTCATTGCCTGTGTCGATGGTCTAAAGGGCTTCCTTGATGCTATCAACACCGTTTATCCCAACGCTCAGGTTCAGCTGTGTATCGTACACATGGTGCGTTACTCAATGAAGTTCATACCGTGGACGGATAAGAAGGCCGTAGCAGCTGATTTAAAGGCCATCTACGGCGCTGATACGCTTGAGATAGCAGAGGCCAACCTTGAGCACTTTGATGAGGTGTGGGGCGAGAAATACCCGCACGTGGTTAAGTCTTGGCGCAATAACTGGGAGGGCTTAACGGTGTTCTTTAATTACCCTAAAGACATCAGAAAAGCCATTTATACCACCAATGCGATAGAGTCGCTAAACAGTGTGATTCGGACGGCAGTGAATAAGCGTAAGGTGTTCCCATCTGATCAGGCAGCATTCAAAGTAGTGTACTTAGCCACCCAGCAGGCATCCAAAAAATGGTCTATGCCCATTCGTAACTGGACGTCTGCTCTAAATCGCTTTATGATTATGTTTGATGACCGTATCAGTAAGCATTTAATCTAAATGGCAGTTACACAGAATCTGGGATGGGCTCGTTACCGTTCAAATAACCATTGTAATCATCACTAGTATAATTACTAACTGATATACTCGGGGCGGTTCAATAACCTTAAATGATTAAGTCAATCTAAAATATTCTTAGACACGTTGCCCGTAGCATTGAACTCTAAAAAGCATTGTTTCACTACTTATAAATAGCTAATAACCGTTGTGGAATTATGAAGTTCTCCATTAACATACTCCCAATCCTCTTTGGAGGCGTCTGGATTATACGCTGTTCTAACATCTAAATCCCCTTAATTATCATAGTCTAACAGTATTAAAAGACATCTCCAATTTGCTAGATAGATAGTTAGATTCAACAGTTCAACCTCTTTTTCTGCGAGCTCATTTTCTATTGTTATCTTCCCTCTACAATAAGCGTTTGACTTGGCTTATCAATCATACGTAACTGGTTTATTTCCCTTGCCTTCTTTACCTGAATATCCAGAAATAGTTACTGATACCAGATACCATCTCCGCCTTTTCTAGCCATTGCTGCATTGTCAGCTTTACAGTAATCGCATACATTAATAAATGAGGATTATCGTACTCAGTCTAAGTTGAATATTAAGGTTCATGAACCATTTATTTTTATATTGACTATAGGTCATTGTTTTTACTAGATAATTATCTATTTTAACTCGCGAACCCAACTTTAGGTAGCCATAAGTTAAATAAGGTCTATCGCCATAGCCGCTGATTAGTAAAACAATCACCCATCATGTGTTTCTTATGGGGATACGGAGCACTAACCTAGCAGACGTCAGTGTTGTTCACGACTAAATTTAATTTGCACATTACCTTGTCCCAGTATATCAGCTAACTTATCAGGCTGACTCAATCTACCAATACGCGTATAAGAATAGGATGAAGAGAAACTCTTATAAAACACTACTAACGTTGATGAGCCATACAACATGACATCACCATTATTAATAGTATTTGCGCGACTGGCATTCGTTGGCAGTGCATTTGGTAGCTGAGCGTGCTTCTCATTACTGTGCAAATCCTCCATATTTAACGTCAAGGGTAATTGTGCCGCAAAAGCATGCGCAGTCGCGTTGTCTTCAGCCAACACTTCAAAACGATTTCCATTAATTGTCATCCACATATTCACTTGCTCCTTTTCTGATATCGGTTGCTCTGTATTATTAGAGCTTGTTTTTTGCGTCAAACTTTCATGCACAATGGACGAGTTTGATGTGCCATTTTGATCGTCAGCACAAGCACTCAATGCTGGCAAGATACCAACAGCCATCATAATGATCATGCGGTTGCTCATATTCATCTGTTAAACTCCCCTAAAGTAGTTACTGCGAGGTCAAACGCGATGTTAAGAACGCGGAAATCACTAAGATAACAGCGCTAAATACAAACGTTGCCTGATAACCGCTATGATCAAACAAAATACCACCTACTGTCGAACCTAATGCAATAGCCAGTTGCACCACAGCGACCATCAAGCCACCCCCTACTTCAGCCTGTTCTGGCAATGTGCGAGCAAGCCAGCTCCACCAACCAACAGGGGCTGCTGTTGCTAAAAACCCCCAAAGACCAAGTAACACTGCCACAACCATGGTTGATGTACCAAAAAATATCAACGTCGCTGCAATTGCTGCCATAAGAATAGGAATTACAATCAAAGTTGCATAAAAACGCCGCTCTAAGAAAATGGTAATCACACACGTGCCAATAAAACCCATCACGCCAATGCCAAGCAAAATAAGTGACAAAGTAGAGATATTAACTTGAGTGATGGTTTCTAAAAATGGTCTTACATAAGTAAAAAGTGAGAACTGTCCCATAAAAAACAAACTGACGGCCAACATACCGATCATGACGATAGGATTACGCAGCAATCCTAAGATAGAGGTAGCTTTGTCAGTCTTATCTGTAGTGACTTGCATAACAGGTAAACTGATCCACTGCCAAATAAGAGCCAATAGAGCCACAGGAACTAGACAAAAAAAGGCACCGCGCCAACCAATGATTGACCCAAGATAACTGCCCAAAGGTGCTGCAATGACCATTGCCAAGGCATTGCCACTGTTGAAAATAGCCATGGCACGTGGCACATCTGAGGGTGGAACTAAGCGCATCGCCATTGCTGCTGACATGGACCAAAATCCACCGATAACCACTCCAATCAGTGCCCTTCCAATCATATAAGTCGTATAATTTTGCGCCAGTGCCACAATGGTGCCTGATACCGCCATCAGGGCAGTTAAGAGCAATAATAGCGTTTTACGATTCATATTGCCTACCACACGAGAAATCGTCAAACTTGTGATAACCGCAAACGCACCTGAAATAGCAATGCCTTGACCTACCATCCCTTCACTGATGCTGAGATCTACTGCAATCGGCGTGAGTAGACTCACAGGCATAAACTCTGATGCAATTAATGCAAAAACGCACAGTGTCATGGCAAAAACCCCACTCCAATAGGCGGGCTGTTCTATATTTTTTTCTTTTTCTTTGGTGTTCAGCATACACACTCTCGATATTGTATTGAGAATCTATTAAAAAATGGGTTTTAAACGAAACGAAAAACCGGCCATCACGTAGCCGGTTGTTTTTATAACTCACTACCCTCTTTTTTTATTTCAAGTTTTTATTAAAAAAGTCTGTTAATTTATCAAAAGGGATTTTATCCATACGATCGTATAAATCGACATGGTTTGTATTTGGTAAAATGACCAGTTCTTTTGGTTGATTGGCTTTTTGATAAGCATCTTTACTAAAATAAAGCGAGTGGGCATCCTCGCCAGCAATGATTAAGATAGGACGCGGAGATATTTCGTCAATATAGCTCAGCAGTGGCATATTCATAAATGATAAAGGCGTCGTCGCCGTCCATGCGCCGCTTGAGTTCACCGCATTTTTATGAAAACCCCGATCCGTGCGGTAGTAATCGAAAAACTCTTTTTGTACAGGGTTTGGATTGCTATCTAAAGTTTCGGGCAAAATACGATCTGCCGTGGTCACTTTGCCGTTATCGTCTACATAGAGGTCATGATTGGCTGTCGCAGGCTGCCCTTTCTCTGCGTCTATCCAGCGTTGCTGATTGAGATGTTTCAATACTGCTTGACGATCGCTGGCATCATAGCGATCATCACCGTCACCTACCCCATGTCCCATCGCACGACTCATATCGTACATACTGGTCGTGGCGACCGCTTTGATTCGCGTATCCATCGCAGCGGCATTCAAACCCATGCCGCCCCAACCACAGATACCAATAGCGCCAATACGATTTCTATCGACTTCAGGACGCAACCCTAAATAATCTATCGCTGCACTAAAGTCTTCCGTATTGATATCTGGGGACGCGACATTTCTAGGCGTACCGCTGCTTTCACCCGTATACGAAGGATCAAAAGCAATAGCAACAAAGCCCTGTTCTGCCATCTTTTGTGCATATAAGCCTGATGATTGTTCTTTCACAGCACCAAAAGGCCCGCCAACAGCTAATGCTGCTAGCTTTTTGCCGTTATAGGCTTTTGGTATATAAAGATCTGCGGCAAGCGTGATGCCATAACGGTTTTTGAATGTTACTTTTTGATGTGTGACGCTGTCACTTTTAGCAAAAGTTTTATCCCATTTTTGTACGAGTGGGACGGTAGATGTGGCGGCTTGCGCCATATGGTTCGCTCCAAGGATGGTTGAGCTGAGCAGTATTCCCAGGCTAAGCTTTTTGATCATTGATGGTAAGGTCATTGGTCGTCCTTTTTGATAATAAATCATCACTTATCTGATGATTATTCATAATGTGTGAGTAGAAATAGCCGTGTTATAAACAAGACAAAATTGTTTATAATATATTCTCTAAAGTCATGAGACTATCTTATACTTCTACGATTCTAGTGATAATACCCATTTTTTAACTTTTATTTATTCACTCAGGTTCTGAATATGCGACAACAAGAGAATTATAATGAGCTGCATGCTTTCTTATTGGTTGCTCAAGAGAGTAGTTTTACTAAAGCCGCGGTCAAACTTGGGATATCACAATCCGCCCTGAGCCGCTCTATTAAGTTATTAGAGCAGCGCTTAGGTCTACAGTTATTCACGAGAACCACACGTAGCTTGTCTTTGACACATGCAGGCAAAGCATTGTTTGTGACCGCTGAGCAGAGTTTTAGTTTATTAGATGAGAAGTTGGATGGACTCAAGCATTTGCGCGAAACGCCTGCGGGGTTGGTACGCATTAGTGCTGGTCAGTATGCTATTGATAAAGTGCTGTTACCAAAGCTGGCCAAATTCAAACAGCTATATCCTGATATTGAACTCGAATTGATCAGCGATACTGCTTTGTCAGATATTATCAGCACACAATTTGATGCAGGGGTTCGCTTTGGTAGTTTAGTCACCGAAGGTATGATATCGGTACGTATCGACTACGATGAGGAGATTGCTGTGGTCGGTTCGCCAGACTATTTCCATGAGTTTGGCTTTCCCAAAACACCTATAGAGCTGAACGATCACAACTGCTTGGGCTATCGATTCATGGGTGGCGGTATGTATCACTGGGATTTTATGATCGATGGTCAACCATATAAATTAAAGACGCAAGGACAATGGGTATTCTCGACTGATTATTCAGTGATTGATGCCGCAAAACGAGGGCTGGGTATTGGTTATGTGCCCATCGATATGATTAAAGATGAGCTAAAAAACGGCAAGCTTATTCATATATTGAGAGAGTTCAGTCATACCTTTAGCGGCTTTCATTTATATTATCCGCATCACAATGTGTCACCTGCGCTACGAGCCGTTATTGATGCTTTGAAGCTCAAATAATATTTACTTGGGTAGCCAAGCACCAAAAATTTTCCTCAAAAAATAATTTATGAAGATATTTTCGCCTTCTAACCCTGTTTATTTTCGCGCAATATTTTGATGTCTTTTAATGGTGACTCACCAAAAAAACGGCGATACTCTCGACTGAAAGACGGTCTCTAAAGTTATGACTATTTAAGGTATAATCATCTATAAATCAGAAACTAACGTTGATATTTATGGCTAAAGTGTCTTTAGATCGCCCCAGCCTTATTGCTTGCCCTATCGCTCACAACCTTTCGGTGTTTGGCGATCCTTGGTGCTTGCTGATTTTACGCGATGCCCATATGGGGCTGACACGATTTGATGAATTTCATAACAGCCTAGGCATTGCACCGTCGGTGTTGACCAAACGTCTAACCACTCTAGTCGAAGAAGGCGTATTGGCAAAACACCGCTATTCAAAACAGCCGCCGCGCGAAGAGTATCTATTAACGGAGGCAGGCCAAGACATACTACCGATACTATTCATGTTAAGGGAGTGGGGTCTTACTCACAGACCTTGTTCAGACTATGATAAAAGGGCTATTTTTGTAGATTCTGAGACAAGCAAAGAGATCCAACCTGTCGTTATTGACAAAGTGACTGGCGTTGAGATTGGTAAACGTGCCATCCAAAAAAAGTTTAAATAAACATTTCCTATAGATTTTAAGCGTTATCATTTCTTGATGATTTTTCAATCCTTCTTTTGCACAATCAACTCTTTTTCATAAGCCATTGCTTGTGCTCGTGTTATTTCGCAAAAAAATCGTGCTTAACTCGCCTTTGAATCACCCGTACGCTCTGTTGTATTAAAGAATTCTTTTAGCGATACGTACTTGTCAACAGCTACCATCATCATGCATATTGGCATAGATAGCCTGAAATTTTATGCCACTTGCCAGCACTTCTATTAGAAATAATAAAAACTATTAAGAATATACGTGGTAACTATATTTTTAATAGTTTTTATTAGTTACTATCTTTTTAGTAGTAACTATATTATCTTATATTACTTCTTTGCCAACAAATCTGCGCTTCACACATAAGCCGCTCCCACCAAATAGAATGTATAAACAACCCATACACAAGGACTGTAAAATGGATGTTACGAAAGCAGATATTAGTAATACGCTAGCTACTTGGGAAGCTGATGATGTGCGTATTCGCGCTACATTAGGCTCTGTAGGGATAACCTCGCCTGATCAACTGGCCAGCATGAGTGGCCAATCATTTTTTGATGCGATGTTTGCGGGAGAGTTACCCTCACCACCGATTGGAGAAACGCTTGATTTTATTCCTATCCACATAGAAGGCGGTAATGCCATCTTTCAAGGTCGACCCGGTCAGCAACATTACAATCCATTGGGCAGCGTACATGGCGGTTGGTTCTGTACCATCCTTGACTCTGCTGTCGGCTGCGCTATTCATTCTACCTTGCCCGCCGGCAAAGGCTATACCACGCTCGAGATTAAAGTAAATATGATTCGAGCGTTGACTAAAGCCATTCCACTCGTACGTGCTGAGGCTAATATCATCCATGTCGGGAGGCAAACCGCAACGGCTGAAGGTCGTATCGTTGGGCCTGATGGCAAACTATACGCCCATGCCACCACCACCTGTTTGATATTTGATATGCAGTAGTGAGCATAATGATAGATTTTTACTTAATACGCTTCTGATCATTGATGAAAATTTTGATAGTTAACGAATAATAAGGCCAATACTATGCAAGCATTCGAACGGGCAATGACTCTAGATGATAAAAAAGCCCGCTATTATGACTTATCTGCTTTGGTTAATAATGATAAAAACGCCCCGTTGTCTCCTGCGCATTTTTATGGCGGCAATGGTTTTACGGCTGGTGTCTATCTGCCGCTACTAACTAAGCTCAGTAAGTCGTTTACTATCAACAGTCTTGCCATGCGTGGCTATTGGTACGATTTGCCATCCGTCAAAAAGCTCACTCGCGAGCAAGATGCTGATATGCTGATTGATTTTTTAGAGAGGACACAGGATAAGCCTGTCGTAGGTATTGGTCATTCTCAAGGCGCGACTGCTACCGCCATTGCGGCGGCCAAGCGTCCAGAGCTATTTTCACAGTTGTACTTAATAGAGCCTGTTACGCTTACTAAATCGCAGAAACTCGTAATTGATATATTGCCTAGTAGGTTCAAAATAGGTCGAGAACCCTTCAAAAGTACGCAAGCTAAGCAAGCAGCTTGGGAAAGTGTTCAATCTTACTATGACTATCTACGGGCACATCGTGCTTTTAAGCGTATTGATGATGACAATCTTTATGTCTTTGCAAAAAATAGTCTTGTCGAAAATAAGCAAGGGCAATATAGTTTGCTTTTCGCTCCTGAGCAAGAATTGGCAAGCTACTTCGATACCCCTTTTGTCAATGACGCCTTAAAAGACCTTAATACTATTGGTTTGCCTTACACTATTATCGTTGGCAAACCTTCTATGTTTATCAGCGATGAGGTGCGTAAAGTTTGGCAGCACCTTGTCCCTAGCGAGCGAATCATTGAGCTGTCGGACAATGGGCATCTGCTGCCAATGGAAGCGCCTGAACAATGTGCAAACATCATTATAAAAGCGTTTAATGATTGAAAGACATAGTATGAAAAACTCCGAAGATGAAAAACCGATGGATGAAAAACCGATGATTGAGAATAGCCCTATCTTAGTATTATCTAAAAATAACGAAAACCCTAATATCACGGAGTTATCCAATGCGACAGATCAAAAGACTACCTGCCATAGATGGTCAGCTTGGTTGGTTTGAGTCTGTACCTTTTATACGTCCTATGCCCGTGCAGCGTGCTGAGACAGACGAGTACTTTGACGTCATTATCATTGGTGCAGGATTCTCAGGTCTCGCGACCGCTGGCCGATTGGCTGAACTCCGTCCAGAGGCACGCATTGCCCTTGTTGATGCGCTAGAAGTTGGTCAAGGAGCATCTGGTCGTAATGCAGGATTTATTATTGATATACCTCACAACCTAGATCCTACAGAGCCTGATGCACAGGCAAACACAAAGGCTCGCGACTTGAATACCTTTGCTATTCAGCGATTACAGCGTATTCAGGAGCAGCAAGGATTAGAGGTTTGTTGGCATCAGGCTGGTAAGTATTTGGCCGCTCATGAGGAAAAGCACTTCTCTGGTTTGAGTGACTTTGTAAAAACGTTAGAAGCCATTGGAGAACCGTACGAGATACTAAGTGGTGATGCCCTAGCAAAGAAATTGGGTACGCATTACTATAAGCGTGCAGTCTATACACCAGGTAATATCTTGGTTAATCCAGCAGCCTTAGCGATCTCCGTGGCCAGTGCGCTACCTGCTAATGTGACCTTGTTCGAGAATACGCCAGTCCAAGAAATAAACTTGGCCAACAAAGTCATCCAAACCCCAAAAGCGCGAATCAGTGCTGACACTATCGTCTTAGCCACAAATGCATTTACAGAAAAATTTGGTGTGGCTTCTAATCAAATAACGCCGATATTCACCTATGCCAGTTTGACTCGCCCGCTGAATGATAATGAAATGCAGTGTTTTAAAGACAAGGCTACTGAAAATATAGCACCTTGGGGACTTACTTCTGCGCATCCAGCTGGCACGACGGTGAGATTTACATCAGATCGGCGAATATTTATCCGCAATACCTTAAACTATCAGCCTACCCTATCTAGCACTGGAGCATCACTCGACAAGGTAAAAGTTAAGCATCGTCAGTCTTATTTAGCGCGTTTCCCACAACTGCCAGACGTACCATTTGAGTACACATGGGGCGGTATGATCTGTGTCACGATGAATCATCAACCTGTCTTTACGGAGCATACGCCTAACGTATACGTCATTGCTGGCATGAATGGTGTTGGGGTAGCAAAAGGCACTTATTTAGGTCATTATATGGCGGAGTACATCTGCGGCAAACAAAGTCCAGAGCTGGATTTTATCCTTAACCATTCAGTGCCAAGCTGGATACCGCCTGATCCATTTCGTAGTGTCGGCGCGCATATTCGCCTCTCTTTTGAGGAATATATGGCAAAAGGTGAAGTGTGATTAATATAGGAAAAAGCATAAGAGATTTGATACAGCCACTACTCGTCAATATCTATGACAAGCTATTTCATTAAGCTCATACAAATCTCATTATTCAACTTTAATGACTTCTGACCCGTTTGCGCGGTAACGATAACACCTTCACCAAATACAAATAGAGTATCAGACTGCTTCTGAGCATGTTTGGCCCCTACCACTTCAAACTGTTCAAATAACCATCGTCTAACCTCAGTTTTGTGCTGCTTGGCGATTTGGTGCGGTGCAGAACGAGCATCTGAATACTCTGCGCAAGCGTTGATAAACATACACCCATAAAAACCCTCTGATGATGTCCATTCTTTTAAGAAAGCTAGATAGCATGTTGCAACATCTGCTGCTGCTTTGATCTCAAATCTGTCGAAATAACTACTTAATTGTGCCATAAACATCTGGTGACGATAGTTGAGCACCGCCTCAATCAAGCCCTCCTTGTTGCCAAAATGCGCATATAACGTGCGCTTGGTAGTTCCTGCCTGCTTGGCTAACAGCTCTACGCCGCTATCATGAAAACCATTTTTATAAAACAACTCATAGCTCTTTTGTAAAATAAGCGCTCGCAATTCCATTAGTTCTGTCTCCTGTTTTTCTTAGTCCTATTTTTTTCAATATTAATAAAAGCTATTATTTATATATACCGTTCGGTATACTTGCCCAAAGATATACTGATCAGTATATCAGTAGCTACTCATTACTAATACTAACTGTTTATTTATCATAGGAGATTGTATGCATCCATTTTTTAATTTGCATAAGCTAAAGGGTCAAACCAGTCAATGTCCAAAAAGATTGCCGTTATCCACGATCGTCATAGCGTGGTTGGGTGGTACGCTCGCCACTGCAACCCTTGCTATATTAGGCAATGGGGTAGAACCTATCATGATTTTAGGGTCATTTGGTGCCAGCTGTTTATTGATATTTGCCTATCCTGCCAGCCCTTTTGCGCAGCCAAGAAATGTCATTGGTGGACATTTTATCGCAGCATTTATGACATTATTTGGTATTCACTGGTGGAGCATGGCAATGGCAGTAGGCACGGCCATTGCGCTGATGCTGATCTGTAGAATGCCGCACCCACCTGCTGGATCCAATCCTTTAATCGTCATGTTAGGCGCCGTAAAGTGGGGTTTTTTAATCACCCCTACCTTGCTTGGTGCTATCGTTTTGGTCATGATAGCGCTCGTTTACAACAATCTAGGTAAAGATAGACAGTATCCAACCTATTGGTGGTAAAAGTCCAGTTTGAGTTAAAAGACAGACGTTTATAATTACGACCTCAAATATTTTCCCAATTATTCATTTTTATATGCGTCTAATGCCAGATGTCAGACATCCTGATTTGCATCTATTCTAACAAAAACAACTACTTGCTCTTGCATATGCTCATGATAGTTAATTTCTAACTTTTACCTAATAATTTAGGCAGTTTAAAAAACTCATTATGCGCTAACTATTGCGATAGTTTCTAATAAAAATATTACTGATTGAAAGACAAAAAAGGTAAACTATAAACGTCAAATTTTTACCAACGAATGTTTTTAAAAATGATGAAAGACGACTATTAATTGAACGAATTTTACTGAGGATAAGTGATGAAGTGGACTGTATTGGTGTGTGCGTTACCGCTGTTGACCGCTTGTATGAGCATGAAAAATGTCAAAGAGTTACCAAGCGAGCTGATCTATCAGCCACCTGTGTCAGGGGAGAGCGCAACGATTATGGGTAAAATGGAGCCGCGACATACCAAGCTCGTTGGCGACCGTATCGCTTATATCATGGAGATTGATGGTAAGCGCGTACCTAAAGATAAAAAAGAGGCTTACAGCAACACTTGGGATAATGTCTACCCGATTACAACGGGTGAGCATACCTTGACAGTCACTTACCGTATGGCTGGACACTATACGCTGCCGACCAAGATTATGTTTGATGCCAAAGCAGACACTAACTACCAGTTAGACTTCGCTACTGATATTGGTACCGCATGGTTTAGTAAAGACAGCTATGTTGACTTTTGGATAAAAGATAAAGCAACAGAAAAGCCCGTAACTGAGGTAGTGCGAAGTGCGCCACCACCTGAGCCACGGGTTATCTCCTATCCGATCATCATTAATAATTGATTGAGATGTGTCTAGAAGTAACTTTGATATAAATTCAAAATTATTTAGAAATTATTAAACATAAAATTATTATTTTAATTATTGAAAATTAATTAGATAAATAGACATCGAAAAGCAATAGTTTTTCGATGATTCTTTTTTACAAGAACTAAAATATTTCAGTCATAATTTCTAATAATACCTTAATTCACTCCATAAGTACTTTTAAAAATTACTTAAGCTATCCAAAATTTTTTTAATTCCAATATCGTTTGGATCTAAGGCTAATGCATCTGTATAGCATTTTTTTGCAGATGCAAACTCTCCTATTTCTATCATTAAAGCTCCTAGGTCAATATAAGCATCTACAAAATCTGGCTCTATATCGATTGCTTCTTGATAATTTTGAAAAGCTTGAACTAAATCTCCTTCAGCTAGAAACTTTGAGGCCCATAAATAAAAATCTCTAGATATTCTAAGGTTGCTATCTATTTCTATCGCTTGACCATAAAAATCAAAGGCATTACTGTGATTTTTTTTATAGAATTCAGCATTTCCTTTGCATACTAAGATATTGGCATCTGATAAATCTGAATTATTGAGCAAATTATAACCTGTATCAAAATCCATATTTTTAAAGATTTCAGTGATTTCTTTCATAATATTTTGACTTTTTATAGTATTACTCATATATTTTCTCTACATTAGGTTTAATAGATCTATCTATTGGAATTTTTTGTCACGTCAGCCTCTGCCACTATTGCTCGTCTAGGTTCTGGTTTCATTCTAAGTATTACAAACTCCGTAATACATGATACAAAAAATACAGCCTAGGGTATCTTAGATCTCTCTAATAAAGAATTCGCTCATTAATACGAAACTGCCATAAAATATTTTTAAAATATAATCACTAGTCATCACTTCCTAGGCCAATTACATGACCCCTATATACACTGCACTGGCTGTACTGGTTACCTTTATCTGGGGTGTGAATTTCACCTTTATTGCGTGGGGGCTAGAGAGCTTCCCGCCACTAATGCTCACTGCCCTACGCTTTTTCTTTACCGCAGTGCCCTTGGTTTTGTTTCTTAAGCCACCTACATTTAACCGTACCTTACTCATCTATGCTATCGGTACCTTCGTCATGCAATATGCCTTTGTATTTACGGCTATGCATCTAGGTGCGTCACCAGGGTTGACGGCGTTGTTGCTACAAATGCAGATTTTTATCACTGTATTGTTAGCGTACTTTATCTTGGGCGAAGCAGTCAGTCGCATGCAAATCATCGGCATGTTGGTCGGAGTGTTAGGCCTTAGCGTGATTGCGCTAAACCTTGGCGGAGATATGCCTGTGGCTGGATTTGTCTGCATTTTGATTGCCGCAGTCGGTTGGAGCTTTGGTAACATTGCCTCCAAGCAAGCCTCAGCACAAGCGACCTTGAAAGCGGCACAACAAAAAACAGACGTGGCTGCTATCGCACCTACCACTGGAAAAAACAAGACATCTGCTTTGTCTGCTCTTGCACTGGTAGCATGGGGCGGTCTTATTGCCTGCGTGATCTTAACTGTATCTTCTCTTATGTTTGAGACTGATGCATGGCAGCTGGCGACATTTACGGATGCATCGCTCAAATCTTGGCTATCACTTGGGTTTATCGTGTATATCTCAACGCTAGTGGGTTTTGGACTCTGGGCACATCTACTCAGTCAAAATACTGCCTCCAAGGTTATGCCATTTGCTCTATTAGTGCCGGTATTCGGTATGACAACGTCCGTAGTGCTTACGGGCGAAGTTGTAACGTGGTGGAAAATGTTGGCAATGATATTGATATTGTCGGGGTTATTATTAGCAAACGTGAAATTTGGAATAAGGAAAAAACCTGCTCATAAGTACGGAGTCTAATAGTTTACTCTTAGATAAATGGATAAACGATGGTTAAAGACTCATTGTCGAGACAATGAGTCTGGCTACTAAGTAATATGACGTGAAGGCAAATAAAATAAGAGAGACGATCAATAGCCTATGGTTTCTCATGTTTATCGTTACGCATCTATTAAATCCAACCTTCTTCCAAAAGATGCTCAGTATTACTGATTTTAAACTCACTACATAAATCATAGAAAGTCATTGGATCTTCAACATTATCGAGCATCTCACGTTTATTGAGCGCCACAAATAACGCCAGTGCATAAGCTGCACTATGAATAGATTTTTTAGGATTAAAGGTAATATCGGTAAAGGCTTGATATTGCATCACCTCCTCATGTAGCTGAGGATTTTGTTTTAGGGCATTTACGTATAGCCAATCATAAAACGCAGTCAACGGCTCCGTGCCCCACTCCATACCAAAATAATTGTAGCCGATGAGCTCACCCGAGGTCATTAATCGCTCATCCTTTCTGGCTTGTCTTGGCGGCGCTGTCAGCAAGTCAATGTAAGGGCCACCATCTTCAAAGACCATACTGGATTGAAAAGCATTTTCGACACTATATTGATTGCCGTCATGCTCATCAGTAATCTTTAAGCTGAATGGGCTCAGCGGAAAACTCAGCTTATTGCCAGATTTACTGGATAATTCCAAAACATGGTTAAAGCCATACTTTTTGCGAATGACTTGATGCATATCATTGATAGATTTTTTCTTTTGTCTGGTCGCAAACCCCACATGCCGTTCAAATCTGACCATGTCTGTTTTTACTAGGTTGTCACTGTTGACTCTAGGCATAAAGACAGGTCTGTGCTCTACAGCGTCTTGGCTTTTTTCCATAGAGTTGCTTCTTTGTTCCATAACGATGTGCCTTATATCAATAGTTTTTTATAAGTTTTCTTTCACAGTTGATCTGGTCGCTGCTCACGTATTTTGACAGATACTGAACACCATTAGCGCTCGCGAGGCAGTTTATCTTATTATGCATCATTTATCTGCCCTATTTTAAATTTGCCAATAGACTTGCTGAGTTTTGTTTTTACGAATACTTAGAAAATTAGCTTTTAGTCGTTTTACATGCCTGCACTGATATTAGACCTTAAAACAGTACCTTCCAGATTTGCACAGAACAGTACTATTACCCTGATTTTTATATTCTGTGCGCGTACACGACCGTGGTTTTTATAATAAATCTGCTCTATCGCTTACCAAATGGACGATTTGCTTTATCAATCTCTCTAACTATGTACCACAATGATGAGCAAAAAACGGTGCTTAGCCCAATAAGCGCACGCCCTACTCCTTATTTCCCCAATATGCTACAATTATCCCCAAGTGAGCCTTGGGGATAATTAGTCTATAAATCCTTTTTTTTAAAAGGTCTGTAATATTCTTATAATAAATATCGGTGTCCATATTAGTGTCCAAATACTCTTTGGCTTTTTACAGAAGGGTATTTTCATAAGTTATCAATCTTTCATAAACCCGCATTTGCCTCATAAAAATTACGGATAAGAACATGGCTGTCGACAATATAAATGATATCAACAAACTTGAATGTCGAGATAAGGATTACTCGGTCAGCGTCTCAGGTATCGCGGGTTTGAGTATACGTGTCTATCCAAACGGTAAAAAAGAATACTACCTGCGCTATTCTCATCCACATATCGATGGTAAGCGACCTAGAATGATGCTGGGCAAGGTCGAGGACATCAGTCTATATGAGGTCAAGTACAAAGCAGAGACCATACTTAACATGGTCGCAAGCGGCTCTGACCCCAAAGCCATACAGCAAAAAGAGCAAGTGAATAAGTATGCTCACCTCAAGAACGCCACGTTCGCTGACATTGCGCAAGCATGGCGAGATCACAAAACATCCAGTCGTCAGCAAAGCAAATCGAAAAAGCCTGCGTTTAGTGAGTCAACACTCAAATTTTGGGATTTGTGCTTAGGATACATGTGCCAAAACATTGGCGATTTAAGGATGAATGATATCACCAGTGAGATGATATTAAGTGTGTGTGAAGCAATCCAACATAATGATAATCAAGCGACTTTCGTTGGTGCCAGCACTCGGCTTTATACGGAAAAAGTATTTTCATTCGCTGTCGCACGAGGATTATGCGATAAAAATGTAGCGATTGACACCCGTGGCGAGCTGGCACCTGCCAATTCAGGCAATCACTTGCCCGCTATTACCAAGCCGGATCAGTTTGCGACGCTTTTACATGATATGTCCAATTTTAAAGGGGCAAGCAATCTCACATTAGAAGCCATGAAGTTACTACCTTATGTGTTTGTACGTAGTATTGATTTACGCTCTATGCGCTGGCAGGATATCGACTGGGATAATAATACATGGGCGTTCTCCCCTACCAAAGGCGAAGGTCGCGACGACATGGTATCGTACTTAGTCGTGCCATTAGCCACGCAAGTGATTGCGCGATTACGAAACATTCAGTCAATTACAGGCCATAAAGAGTATGTCTTTGCCTCAATGCGTGGTTCAAGCAATGCTTATATCAGTAAAGCCACACTGGTACAGATATTCCACCGGCTTGGATACAAAGACGTGCAATGTGCGCATGGCTTTCGAGCATCGGCGAAAACTTTGCTCATGGAACAGCCAGAGTTACGCTACTCAGACATCGTCACAGAGTTACAGCTGGGCCACAGGATAAAAGATACACATGGCGGGGCTTACAATAGACTCGATGAGATCGATACTAGGATACGAATGATGCAAGATTGGGCAGATTATATAGATAAGCTTCGGAGTTGTTAGAAAGTTATTTTAGAGTTAAAAACCATATCTGGCTGCGCTTATTTATGATTCTTTAAAATGTATTTTACGAAAGCTCACAGGGGACATGCCAGTAAATTGCTTAAACTGTCGACTAAAAGCACTATGGTCTCCATAACCACAATTCAAAGAGATTTGAGTCACGGTCAATTTATGATTGGCCAATAATCGAATGGCATGCTCTAGACGCATTTTTTGTACAAACTGAATAGGCGACATATTTAGTACGGCTTTAAATGTACGCTCTAGCTGTGATTGACTCAGATTTGCCAGTTTGGCTAATTGGACGATATGAATTTTTTGATCAAGATGATCTCGTACATACTGAGCCACGCTTGCCAGCCGAGCGTGCTTACGCAGTATCCGCTCGTTATCCTCATCAATATCTACGGATATGCCTACCATCGCTACAATATAATTTTCTATATCATAGACGGGGATTTTTTGCGTGATACACCATCCAAGCTGGCCTGATGCATAGCTATGAAGCTCTAGCTTATCCACGATATCTCTACCCTCTTTTAAGACTTTCAAATCCTGATTGAGATAATCCTTGCCTTGAGAACTCAAAAAAACTTGCTCGGGTGTCAGGCCTATTAGTGCTTGTTTATTCTTAAACCCACTGCGTTTGATGAGCGTTCTATTGACGAGTCGATAGCAGGCTTTATCGTCTTTCACAAAAAACACCACATTCGTCATCGTATCAAACAGAGGCATCAATAAGGATATATTCCCCGCAAACTCATCAAAAGTGGCGGGTCGATAAGTCTGTAGGTGCTTTGCTAGTCCCCTTGTTGGGGCATCTAATACTAACGGCCTCATGGTGATATTTCCATATAGCATCTCAAATTTGGCATTGAGTGGTTGGTGATTTTAGGAGCTACCTCACCTTTATACTCCGATATGTCTGTATAACCTGTGCAGAAATGCGCATTTATTCATGTAAAAACATCAAGACTGCTTTTCTGAAAAACGTCATTCTATATTTACGCCTTGTTCATTTATGAATAACGCTAACAGTATATTAAATCACGGATGAATCAGGTAGGCAGTCATGTTTGATACGCTTTTCACTCTTAAGATTATTGATTCGCATACTGGCGGTGAACCTACTCGCATGGTGTATGAAGGATTTCCTGAGCTTAGTGGGCAATCTATTCAAGAAAAACTTCAAGACTTCAAACAGAATTTCGATCATTTACGTCAAAGCATTATCCTAGAACCTCGTGGTAATGATGTGCTTGTCGGAGCACTTTTGTGCCCACCTTCTGATCCTCGTGCCATAGCTGGCGTGATCTTCTTCAATAATCATGGCTATTTAGGTATGTGTGGCCATGGCACAATCGGTATTATCGCCTCTCTAGCTTATCAACAAAAGATAACCGCTGGTGATCACTATCTAGAAACAAGCGTAGGTCTAGTTAAAGCAACCTTGCATGATGATGGTAGTTGTAGCGTTCAGAATATCCCCTCTTATCGCTACCAAAAACAAGCAGAAGTTCAAGTACCCGATATTGGTCCTATCTATGGCGATATCGCTTGGGGCGGTAATTGGTTTTTCTTAGTCAACAATCATAAGCAAGCTATTGAAGCTAATAATGTTAAGGCGCTTACTCAATTTAGCATACAGATTAAGGAAGCACTTCATAAGTCTGGAATCACGGGTGCTAACAATGGCGAAATTGATCATATAGAACTGTTTGGCAAGAGCGATCTCGCCGGCACTAACAGCAAAAACTTCGTATTATGCCCTGGATCTGCCTATGATCGCTCTCCTTGTGGTACTGGCACCAGTGCCAAATTGGCTTGCTTGGCCGCAGACAATGTACTCGCACCTGGTGAGACTTGGTATCAGCAAAGCATCATTGGCAGTATCTTTAGTGCCAGCTATCAGCCTATTGATGTACTTAATAATCATAGCTCTCTTCATAATAATTCTATCAATACTATTATACCCACGATCCGAGGGTACGCCTATGTATGTGCAGAGACCTCTCTCATCGTTCAAGATAGCGATCCGTTCAAATGGGGTATTTCTCTATAAACACCCGTTTATAGAGCTTCTAGGAAGTAACCAACCATTGCTCAGTAATGTCAGAAAAGCGAGACTATCATGGACACACAAGTGTTTGATATACATATCATCGGTGGTGGCATTATCGGGCTATGTGCTGCGGTTACTCTACAGTCTCGCGGGGTAAAAGTTGCGATTTTAGAGGCGGATAAAATCGCTCGCGGTGCAACTTATGGTAACGCAGGTCACATTGCCACTGAACAGGTTTTCCCTATTGCTGATGCCAGTATATTACGACATGTTCCTGCCATGCTACTCAACCCTGATGGGCCTTTGCGGATAGATTGGCGCTATCTTCCACGCTTAGCACCATGGGCATTCAAGTTATTACTTAACATGCGTATCGAACCTTTTACACGCAGTCATCAAGCGCTTTTGGCATTAAATGCACAAAGCCTTCAAACTTGGCAAGATTTTGCCAAAGAGTGGCAGTTACGTTCTTGGGTACAAATACAAGGATCTGTATTAACCGCAGAGACACCCAACAGTCTAAAAGTTCTGACTGAACATGGTCAACGCTTAAACAGTTTAGGTGTCTCTAACAGCCTACTCTCACAGTCAGCACTGACAGATCTTGAGCCTACATTAAAAGACAATCAACTGGGTGCTTTGTTTTTTCCAGAGACAGGCCATATCACCAATATAGAAGTTATTACCCATAAATTAAGCACTATTTTTAGATCGCTTGGTGGTCAAATTTATGAAAATTGCCGTGTTCTGAGTGCAGAAGTAACGACTAATGGTATTCGTCTGACGACAACACAAAAGCAGCTTCATGCCAGCAAAGTTATGCTCGCAGCAGGGGCGCACTCTAAAGCTTTAGCCAAACAGCTCACAGGCATCTCAGTACCAATGGATACCGAGCGAGGCTATCACCTGATGCTCCCTAACGAAAGTCAGCGTCTCAACATCCCTGTTTCCAGTATGGATCGCCGCTTTATTATGACACCAATGGAAAAAGGGCTGCGTCTGGCTGGCACTGTAGAGTATGCAGGGCTTGAAGCACCAGCCAATATGAACCGTGCCCACATGTTATTGAAACAAGCACAAGCCATGCTGAAAATCCCACTAAATAGTGAAGATAGTATGCCGTGGATGGGATTTAGACCCTCTACTGCAGACTCATTACCCGTCATAGATAGACAAAAATCTGTTTTTTTAAACTTTGGGCATCAGCATTTGGGATTGACCCAAGCTGTCATCAGTGCACAGGTTATCACCGCATTGTATTTTGGCGATAACCCCACTGTAGACCCGACTGCTTATCGATTGGATCGCTTTAGATAAAAAACTCTCACCTCTATGAACACTCATAGAACCAACCATGCCGCTAATAGCCAACGGTTTGCTAACGGCTTTTATTTCAAATAAGGATATTCATATGAACATTCATGGCGTTTTAGTCCCTATCGTGACTCCTTTTACTGCCAACGGCGAGGTTGATACCCAAACACTGACCGAGCTTGTCAATGTCTTTGTAGAAAAGGGTGTGACTGGCATTGTCGCTTGTGGTACCACGGGTGAGTATTACACTTTCTCGCCTGCAGAGCGCGAACTGGTTTTGACAACTATCGCTGACGCTGCTAAAGGCAAAGTCACTCTGATTGCAGGTATCAACAGTTTATCAACCAATCATTCTATCGAGCTTGCCCATCAAGCCAAAAAATTGGGTTATGACGGCCTGATGCTATCTGCCAATCCTTATAGCCTACCAGACCAAGAAGGTATTATTGCGCACTTTGAAACCGTTGCTGATGCCACTAACCTACCTATCGTTATGTACAATTTTCCAGCACGCGTCGGTGTAAGCATTGAATTTGAAACCGTCGCACATTTATCCAAGCATCCCAATATTGTAGGCGTCAAGGAGAGCAGTGGCGATTTTAGTCATGCATTACGTATGCTGCAGGCTAATTTTGAAGACTTTGAAGTGGTTTGTGGTTGTGACGACCAACCCGTAGATTTTTTCTTTTGGGGTGCTAAGAGCTGGATCGCTGGTGCAGCCAATGTATTTCCAGCCGAGCAAGTGGCACTGTTTGAAGCCACCCAAAAAGGCGATTGGAATCGTGCTAAAGAGCTGATGACAGCCATGTATCCTGCCATCCACTCTATGGAGTCTGGGAACTATAACCAAAAAGCCAAAGCAGGCTGCGTCAATGGCAACATCAATGTTGGGTCGGTGCGTCTACCGTTGACTGATATGTCGAGTGAAGAGACTCAGTCATTTTTAGCCATGCTGTCTTAATACATCGCGCCATCGTTATCGTTTTCACCACTATGTAAAAAGGACTACCTAATGAGCATGACCACAGCACAAGTCTTTGAGCTCGCCAGTAACCAAAAGCTTTGGGCAGGCCATCTGATTGATGCCAAAGCCTCCCTATCAGAGGAGACACTACCTAACTATAGCCCCATTGATAATGCCTGCATAGGTCACATTGCCAGCGGCAGTCAGCAAGATGTCAATACGGCAGTGATGGCTGCCCGAGAAGCTTTTGAACATGGTGAATGGCGACGGATGTCTCCTGCTGAGCGCAAATCTGTCATGCAGCGCTGGTGTCAGTTGATGGATGACAATATCGATGAGCTGGCGGCATTAGATTGTGTCGATGCTGGCAAACCTATTACAGAATGCCTTAACACTGACCTGCCCGCTACTATCGAAACCTTTGAATGGTACGCCGAAACAGCCGATAAGGTTTTTGGTAAAGTTGCTCCGACGGGAAGTGACTCACTAGGTCTGGTCGTGCAAGAGCCTATCGGTGTGGTGGGTGCAGTACTGCCATGGAACTTCCCTGCGCAGATGTATGCATGGAAAGTGGCGCCTGCCCTCATCACCGGCAACTCAGTCATCGTCAAACCCGCTGAACTGACCTCACTCTCAGCATATCGATTGACACAATTGGCGTATGAGGCGGGCGTACCAAAAGCAGCTTTGCAAATGGTCTGCGGGCTTGGTGAAGAGGTGGGCGCGGCACTCGGTCAGCATATGGATGTTGACATGGTTTCTTTTACAGGATCAACAGAGGTTGGTCGACTATTTCTACAGTACTCTGCACGAAGCAATCTAAAAGAAGTGGTTTTAGAATGCGGCGGCAAGAGTCCTCAGATTGTCTTTGCAGATGCTGTGGTCAATGAACAGACCATCGAACATATTTTATCTGCCGCTTTTTGGAATATGAGTGAAAACTGTAGCTGTGGTTCACGTCTGCTTGTGCACTCTAGCCAAAAAGAGGCGGTATTATCACTGATACAAGAAGGTCTGAAATCTTGGAAGGTTGGTCATCCTTACGATCCCGAGGTCGCTATTGGCCCAATGATTGAAAAAGCACATTTCCAAAAGGTCGTATCATACCTCAATACAGCCAAAGCAGAAGGGGCCAGTCTGATCGCAGGTGGTCGCATTCACGATGATCTTGGTAGTGGTTGGTATATCGAACCGACCGTCTTTGACAATGTCAGCCCAGATATGACGCTGTTTAAAGAAGAGGTTTTTGGTCCTCTTTTAGCGGTAACAAGTTTTGAAACCGAAGAGGAAGCTATTCAGCTCGCCAATCAGAGTAATTATGGGCTTGCCGCTTCCTTCTATACACAAAACATCCATCGCGCATTCCGCGTTGCATCTGCTATTAAAGCTGGTACCGTCTCGATTAATGGCTTTTCTGAAGGAGATATTACGACACCTTTTGGTGGTTATAAACAATCTGGCTTCGGCGGTCGCGACAACGGTTTAGAGGCGTTGTCTCAGTATACCCAAACCAAAACTATCTGGTTAGTGAACTAAAAACTGACATTGTCCGCTATCCACGCTCAAGTCAGCATAACCAAAAACATTACAAGGAAGTAACGTTATGGAAAATATCGTCAATACTATCGTCGGCTATATTTGGAGTGACGCCCTAGTCTATCTTGCATTAGGCGTCGGTATATATTTTACGATTATGACTCGTGCTGTACAAATCCGTTATTTCAAAGAAATGATCAGGTTGTTGTTCGATAAACAAAGCTCATCAGCAGGGATTAGCTCATTCCAAGCTTTTTGTATGGCGCTATCAGGACGCATTGGTGTGGGTAATATCGCTGGGGTAGCGACTGCCATTGCTGCAGGCGGCCCTGGAGCGGTGTTTTGGATGATTGTCATGGGCATGCTAGGCGGTGCTAGTGCTTTTATTGAGTCTACCTTAGCGCAGGTCTACAAACATAAGGTTGGTGATCAATATCGTGGCGGCTCTCCTTTCTATATTGAAAGAGGGTTAAAGCTAAAACCTTTTGCTGTCATCGTCGCTATCGTGACCTGTCTATCTTACGGCGTGTTAGTGCCTGGCGTTCAGGCCAATACCATTGCGGACTCTTTTAATACCGCATTTAATATACCGCCCGTTGTCACAGGAATTATCCTAGTCGTACTCTTAGGTATCATTATATTTGGCGGTGTGAAGCGTATTGCTAATTTCGCAGGAAAAGTCGTACCTATCATGGCAATTGGTTATATCCTCATGATGGTAATTGTATTGATTTTCAATGCGCAAAATATTCCTGCAATGTTTGCACTTATCTTTAAGAGCGCTTTTGGCATGGATGCAGTGTTTGGTGGTATGGTTGGGACCGCTATCTCTTGGGGCGTACGCCGTGCGGTTTTCTCAAACGTTGCGGGTGCTGGCGAGGCGACCTTTAGCTCAGCGGCAGCCGAAGTATCACATCCTGCTAAACAAGGCTTAGTGCAAAGCTTCTCTATCTACATCGATACGATTCTTGTCTGTACTGCAACAGCGCTAATGATCCTATCAACTGGCATGTACAACGTGGTTACTCCTGAGGGTGTGACATTGGTTAGCAACATGCCTGGCGTGGAAGCGGGAACTGCATTTACCCAAGCAGCGGTATCGACGGTCTTTAATCAGTATGGTAGTGGTTTTGTGGCAGTTGCTATTTTCTTATTCGCCTTCACCTGTTTGGTTGCTTATTACTATATTGCCGAAACGACGTTGGTCTATTTAGATAGTAAGCTTCGCTATCCAATTCTCAAGCATGTGCTCAAACTGGTATTTTTAATCGTTTGTTTCACTGGTAGTGTCCAGTCAATCGGTATGATGTGGGCGTTAGGTGATATAGGGTTTGGCAGTATGTGCTACTTAAATTTCATTGCTATTCTGCTTTTGAGCAAAGTGGCTTTTAAAGTCCTCAAAGATTACGACGAGCAGATGAAATTAGGCGTCAATCCTATCTTTGATCCTAAAAAAGCTGGCGTGGACAATGCAGATTTTTGGGTCGATTACAGTCAGGAGCATGGTCATAAATAATCGCTTTAATCATAATACGGCAAAAGTTAATGGATAAAAAGTTGTTATCAACGTCAAGCAGGCCTCCCTTATTTATGTTAAATTGCAAAAAACGGTAGGGATACCTGTAGAGACACAACGTCTAAGACAGCCCTACTACTATACTCGTTAATACTGTACTCACTCATTTAATAAGAAGGTTAAGGATGACTTTAGATAATAACGTACTACGTAAACGCACCAGCTTGTTGGGTTCATTGCTAGGCGATGCCATTTCTCGCCAGTCTGGTGAGCAGACAATAGAGACTATTGAGACCCTGCGTAAAGGCTTTATTCAACAGCGCCGTGAGCCAAACGAGGCGCACAAACAGCAGCTCATCGACTTTATTGCGTCTTTAGACAATCAAACTTTAAAGAATGTCATACGCGGCTTTTCTATCTATTTTTTTCTTGCCAATCTAAGCGAAGAGAATTACTTGCGTGAGCAACGTCATGAGCTGCGTATGCAATCGGAGCAAAGCTGGGAAGGATCATTTCGCCGTACCTTACTTGAGTGTCGTGAACGCAATATTGAACCCGCTCAAATGCAAGAGCTGATTGATCAGCTCAAATTTACGCCTGTATTTACGGCGCATCCTACCGAAGCGCGTCGCCGTACCACAATGAATATCTTACAAAGTCTATTCGCCCACAGCGACGCTTTAAACAATGTGTCTGAAAACAGTTTTGCTTACGAGCAAGCCAAAGAGCAAACCGCGCAAACGATTGATCTACTATGGTCGTCTGATGAAGTGCGCACGCGCAAGCCATTGGTATATGATGAGATTAATAATGGCCTGCATTACTTTAATGCCAGTTTGTTCAATGCGATTCCCAAAGTATATCGCAATATCAAAAAAGCCATTGTCGATATCTATCCAGAGCTCACCGACTATCCACTGCCTGCCTTTATGAGCTTTGGTTCATGGATTGGCGGCGATAGAGATGGCAATCCTTTTGTGACGTTTGAGACCACAGAGCTTGCCGTCTTAATGCATGCAGATACTGTACTGCGTCACTATCAAGTACTACTCAAAACACTGCGCCGACAGCTGATTCATAGTGACACTATTGTCACCGTTGCACCTGATGTCTATGCCAAGATTAAAAGTTATGATGAGCTCGATCAGCGTGTGTTTGACTACAACCTCGATGACTATGGCAACGAGCCATATCGTCGATTGCTTTCTTTAATACTTACCAAGGTTAGTGCCACCAATCGCCGTATCCAAAGCAAAGGCACGGACATCGAGGCTGAAAAAGACGCCTATACCAATCCAGAAGATCTATTAGAAGACCTACGCATTATCCGTCAAAGTGTCAATACACACGATACGGCACACGCAGATGGATTATTGCTCGATGTGATTCGCCTGGTCAAAACCTGCGGCTTTCATTTGGCAGCGCTTGATATCCGTCAAGAGTCGTCATACCATGGCGAAGTGATTGCAGATATTTTTGCCAGTGCCTCCAACCTACCTGATTATCAAACGCTAAGCGAAACCGAACGTCAAGAGTGGCTGACGCGCTTGCTAGAAAAACCGGGCACGCCGCTCATCTATACTGATAACCTGACAGACAAAACACGCGAGCAATTGGCGCTGATGAATTCGGTCGCCACCTTACGTAAATTGGTGGGACAAGCTACTTTTGGCAGCTATGTTATCTCAATGACGAACAATGCCAGCCAGCTACTAGAAGTGTTGCTGCTCATGCGCTTTGCAGGCTTATGTACGATTGATGCTGACGGTCAGTTGTCTGCTGATTTGCCAGTTGCACCGTTGTTTGAGACCATCGAAGATCTTAAAAACATCGATAAAATCTTGCCTGCCGTGTTAGACAATCCACTGTATCGCGGATTGCTACAGAATACAGATAATACGCAAGAGATTATGTTGGGCTATTCAGACTCATCAAAAGACGGCGGTATCATCACTTCTGCGTGGCAGCTTTATAGCGCGCAGCAAACCATTAATAACATTGCTGAGCAATACGGTATAAAAACACGCTTGTTCCATGGCCGTGGCGGTTCTGTGAGCCGTGGTGGCGGGTCAACGCATAAAGCCATTGCGGCACAGCCTGCTGGCACGCTACATGGTCAGATTAAAGTGACCGAACAAGGCGAAGTGCTCTATGCCAAGTATGCAAATACGGATACGGCCGTGTTTGAGCTGACCATGGCAATCACGGGTACACTCAAAGCCTGCTCGACAAGGTTTGTGGTACAACCGACTGAGTTGCCAGAATATGAAGCCTTGTTTGCACGGTTAGCAGATGCTGGCGAGCAGCGCTATCGAGAGCTAACCGATCATACTGAAGGGTTTTATAAATTCTACTCCGAGGTCACACCAGTACAAGAAATCTCTTTATTAAACATTGGCTCACGTCCTGCCCATCGCAAAAAAGGTCTACCAAGTAAAACCACCTTGCGAGCGATTCCTTGGGTATTTGGCTGGTCGTTAGCACGCTTTACCCTACCTGCTTGGTATGGCGTTGGTAGCGCATTGCACAGTGTCAAAGACAACGAGATTTTGATGAAAGAGATGAATGCGCACTGGCCATTTTTTAGCGTATTTATCAGTAATATTGAGATGGCATTTACCAAAGCCAATATGAATATTGCACAGGCCTATAGCCAGTTATGTGAAGACGCTGCATTGCGTGAGCAAATAATGGGAGCGGTAATTGATGAACATACCCTAACCTATTCAGGACTGAACTCTTTACTTGAGCAAGACTCTTTGTTGTCTAGCCAGCAAAACCTTGCGGCATCTCTGCAGTGGCGCGATGCTTATTTGGATCCCATTAACTATATCCAGATTGAGCTGTTAAAACGTGCTAGACAACAAGATGAAGATACGGAAGGTAGTGCTGAACATGGTGCGCTTAACGTAGAAGATCCTTTAATCCGTAGTATCAATGCATTGGCAGCGGGTTTGCGTAATACGGGGTAATAGCCATTCAAGGCTTATCTATAAAAAAAGTATCTTTGTGAGCAAGAGCTTGTAAAAAAATTAATCGTTAGCCTCGCGATACAACGTGGTTTGTGACTCTTGCCTAAAGTCCTCATAGGTAATCGCAGCTTCACTCTCTGGAGTGGATTCTGTAGACTCAGCTGCGGGCACGTTTTGTTCGCTGTTGTCTGCATTAATCGGTTGTGCTGACACTAACGGCTCCTCGACCGTATTGGCGTCATTAGGTAATGGATTGTCATCACTATTCACTACAGGTTCGGCGCCGACCACTGGTGTACTAGTCGTAGCCGCAGGCGCTGTCCCGTCTAAGCCACTATCATTATTGATAGCAGTATCAGAGATAGAAGTCGATAAAAATCCCGTAAAAATAAGGGTAAGTACGACAATAGCAATGAGTAGTGAACCAAAAATCATGCCAATAATGAGAGGCTTTTTGCTACTGACCACTTTCTTTTGTGGCTTTATAGCGTCCCTATGATCTGGCTCCAATGGCATGGTTTTAGTGTCTAAAGGGTCATCAATCGTTGTGTTAGATAAAGACGTCGCTTGATCAAGATCGACAGAGGATGGCTTTTTTTCCTCATTATTCTTACTTAAGTCACTATTTAAGTTATGGTCAACACCAGCATAATTATCCATTCGCGTATCTGACACCTTGTTTTGTGTCGATGCATTTTGACCTGAAAAGTCAAAAGTAGCGTTTGTTGTGACGATGTCGGCTAACTCTAATCTTGGCTCTTTATCGTTGTCTTCATCTTCGAATAGTTGCAGCTCTTCTACGCTTAGAGGCTCAAAAGCAGGTAACTTACTTGCCGTTTCTAAGGATGTTGAATCGTCATTATCATTTTGGGTGTCATTTTCAGCGCTTTCAACTCGACTGATAAAACGTTCGTAAATATTATTTTTGGCACGCTTACGCGATTTTTTATGAACGAGTTGAGACAACTCTTCGTCAAAATCAGTACCGATGTCTTTTTTTTCGTCGTTCATAAAATAACACCAAGCCAGTTTATGCTACTGGCAGTAAATGACTGATAAAATGAAGTTGTGATTTTTATTGCTAAACTGTAACAGTATCACTAGTCCCCAATATAGTTGCTCACACCCCTATCTTCAAGCACAATTTATTTGAGGCCGCTAACATTTGTAAGACTCATCTTAAATAATGCGATGAATTCTTATTAAAAGTAGCTCGTATAGAGACAACATATACCATAACAGGCTTAATAACATGGATTTAAAACAGCTCAATGCATTTATTGCTGTCGCGAATTTACGCAGCTTTAGTGCAGCCGCAGCAAAGACAGGACTGTCGCAGCCAAGTTTGAGCCGCCTGCTTAAACAGCTCGAGACCGATATGGATGTGGTGCTTATCGATCGTTACCACAGGCCATTACATCTGACTGAAGCAGGCGAATTTTTTTACGATAAGATAAGCACCATACTGACAGAAATTGATACTGTCACGAGTATGACCCAGCGCTTATCAGCGCCAAGTAGTGTGCTAAACATCGGCTTTGTGCCATCAGTATTATATGGATTACTCCCTGAAATCATCGCCATGCTCAAGCAATCCAATCCTGATATAGAGGTCAACCTTAAAGATATTAGCTCTTATCAGCAAATGGAGGCACTCAAATCTGGTGAGATTGATATCGGTTTTGGGCGTTTTGCCCATCAAGATCCATGGATTCAACAAATATTACTGCGTCATGAGCGCTACGTGGTGGCTTTACCAAAGTCGCATCCTCTTGCCCATGTAAAAGAGCAACGATTAATAGATTTGGCAAACAATCGCTTGATTTTGTATCATCAAACGCATTTACCGATTGCCACAACACTGCCGACATCGGAGTCCATCAAAGCAAAGCAAGAAGCTAATACAAAAACCAGGCGTGTCACCAATGAAAAATCTGCACTTAGTGAGCCGATTACGGAGCCGTTGCTACATTTGTTTGCACAATACGGTATCTCACCATTTATGACTACCACGGTGAGTGACTTGCAAGTAGCCCTAGGCTTAGTCGCTGCGGGCGAAGGTATCACGCTTGTACCTGCCAGCCTAACCACGGTACGTACAGAACAAATCAGCTATCAGCGTTTGGTACACGAAAACGTCACCTCTCCTATTTATTTGCATACTCTCAAAGATTTTGTGCATCCAAGTATCTCCGAGTTATTGAATGCTATCTATCAGGTCTATGAAGAACGAGGCATCACCTACCGGCGACAAAAATTTGTGTAACGTCCTTAAATGACCAGATATTGCGTGGATATTGTGTTATAAAGAAACGCCAAAAAATAATCTGCACTAATACTTGATATTATCAGATTAATATGCTAACCAAAAAGAATGGCAATGCAAACAAATAGTAATAATAACTAGAATAATCATTCTCCTGAATCGTATTGGTGTGCTAAAGTCGATACAAGATTAATCGTTTTATAAAAAAGCATGTATAAACATGTATAAAGCGGTTGTCTAATGATCACTGGCAAACTGACACAGGTAAGTGATGATTTGCCGTTTTAACCATTTCGAGGTATTCATGTCCACACAACCACTCAACAACCCAAGTACCACTGACGATATCGTTACTGAACAGCAAGAAGGCTTTAGTTGGCGTATCTTTGGTCCAGGTATTTTGATGGCGACCGCTGCAATCGGTGGCTCGCATCTGATTTCATCGACGCAGGCTGGTGCTATATATGGCTGGCAGTTGGCGATTATGATTGTTTTAGCCAACGTTTTTAAATATCCATTTTTTCGCTTTGCAACCGATTACGTCTATGACACAGGCGAGAGCTTGATTGCAGGCTATGCCAAACGCTCAAAGGTATATCTTTGGGTATATTTTATCCTCTCCATCTTATCAGCGGTCATCAGTACGGGTGCGGTCTCGCTGATTGCAGCGGTAATTTTGGGCTTTATGCTACCCGCCTCTCTTGAGTTATCGACGATGGTGCTGTCTATGATCATCGTGGCCGTCTCTTGGTTCTTTTTGATAGCTGGTCATTATAAATTGCTCGATGGCGTGACTAAGTGGATTATGATTGCCTTGACGGCAGCTACCGTTGCCGCAGTCGTGATTGCCGCTGGCAAGCCCACGGTTATGGCAGCAGATTTTATTGCTGTGTCTCCTTGGAACCTAGCGACACTCGGTTTCATCGTCGCACTCATGGGCTGGATGCCAGCACCGCTTGAGTTTGCCGCAATTACTTCTATGTGGACCTCTGCCAAAGTCAAAGCCGATCACACCACGCACAAACAAGGCTTGCTCGACTTTAACGTTGGTTATGCCGTTTCAGCGATTCTAGCCTTGTTTTTCTTATCGCTTGGTGTGTTTGTCCAGTATGGTTCAGGGCAAGAAATTGAGTTGGTCGGCGGTGCTTATATCAACCAGTTAATCAATATGTATACAGCAACCATCGGTGAATGGTCACGATTGCTGGTAGCGTTCGTCGCCTTCATGTGTATGTTTGGCACCACGATTACTTGTGCCGATGGCTACGGCCGTGCCAATGCCGAGTGCTGGCGTTTGCTAAAAGGCGAAAGCGAAATCAATAAAAAGCAAATCGCTTTTTGGACGACATACGCTATCGGTGGCGGGCTCGTGATTATTACGTTCTTCACAGGACAGCTTGGCGCTATGCTTAAGTTTGCCATGATATCTGCGTTTGTCTCTGCGCCTATCTTTGGTTGGCTCAACTACTCATTAGTTAAGAAACATAAAAAACTGTCAGCAGGTATGAACGCTCTGTCTATCGCAGGCTTGGTATTCTTGGCAGGATTTGCCTTATTGTTCCTAGCCAATTTGGCAGGTTTATTTGCTTAAACTTAGTCTTTTTTAAGCTCATGATAAATAAAGCCCTAATAGCTCAGCTGTTAGGGCTTTTTGGCGGGAAAAGGGCAACTTAAAGAGCAATACGCCTATTATAATTGTAACTAGATGTAAATTACAAAACATCTTAATATTTGAATATTTGGGTAATATGAATACTTATCATAGCGAAGTATTGAAAAGTACATAATGCTATTTGTTTTATGAATAATATTAAATTAACTACAATTAATTATTATAAATAATAAACAATAATCTATAAGCTAACCTTTGCAGACGTGGATAATTGGGTATAATCAGTGACAACAACAAGATTATTTTCTATCCATACAAGCCCATGAAAGGATACTCACATGACCTCACTCTCAGCAGGTGCACGCTTTCGCAGTGCGCTTAAACAAAAAAATGATAACAACCAGCCACTACAAATTGCAGGCGCGATTAATGCCTATACCGCGATGATGGCGACCCAAGTCGGTCACCAAGCGCTGTATCTCTCTGGTGGCGGTGTGGCAAATGCATCATTTGGTTTGCCTGATCTGGGCATGACCAGCCTTGATAATGTGCTAGAGGACGCGCGCCGTATCACGGATGCCGTTGATACGCCATTATTGGTTGATATCGATACCGGCTTTGGCGGCGCGTTTAACATTGCCCAAACCATCAGAAAAATGGAAAAGGCAGGCGTGGCAGCGGTACATATCGAAGACCAAGTCGCGCAAAAGCGCTGTGGTCACCGTCCAAATAAAGAAATCGTCAGCATCTCAGAAATGGTAGATCGCCTAAAAGCAGCATTGGATGCCAAAACAGATCCTGATTTTGTGGTGATGGCTCGTACTGATGCGCTGTCTGTTGAAGGCTTAGACGCTGCTGTTGAACGTGCCGTTGCTTTTGCCGAGGCGGGCGCAGACATGATCTTTGCAGAAGCGCTCACCGATATCGAGATGTATCGTAAGTTTACCGATGTACTCGACATTCCTGTCCTCGCCAACATGACCGAGTTTGGTCAGACCGATCTGTATACCACTGATCAGTTGTACGGTGTGGGCGTGGATATGGTGCTGTACCCACTATCCGCTTTCCGCGCAATGAATAAGGCTGCATTGAACGTTTATCAGCACTTGCTCGATGACGGTACGCAAGAAAAAGTCGTCGATACCATGCAGACACGTATGGAGCTTTATGACTTCTTAAATTATCACGAGTTTGAGCAAACCTTAGACAAGCTGTTTGCGGACAATAAATAATCATAAAAAGCAGCATTTTCACTTAACAATATAAAAAGCTACCCACAAAAGGAATGTAAACATGGCAGCACAAAAAGAACTTTCAGGCGCAGGACTTCGCGGACAAGTCGCTGGTAAGACGGCATTATCGACCGTTGGCAAATCGGGCTCTGGTCTGACCTATCGCGGCTATGATGTATCAGAGCTAGCGGACAAATGTATTTTTGAAGAAGTGGCGTATTTGCTGCTATACGGTAATTTACCTACGCAAAGTGAGCTTGATGCTTATCAAGCCAAACTCAAAAGCCTGCGCGGCTTACCGCAAGCATTAAAAGATGTACTTGAGCGTATCCCAAGCGACGCGCATCCAATGGATGTGCTACGTACTGGTTGCTCGATGCTGGGCAACCTTGAGACCGAAACGGATTTCGCTGAGCAAAACGATAAAACCGACCGTATGCTGGCAGCTTTCCCATCGATCATCAATTATTGGTATCGCTTCAGCCATGACAATGTGCGTATCGAGACTGACACGGATGATGCCACGATTGGCGGTCATTTCTTGCATCTGCTCAAAGGCGAAAAGCCAAACGAGCTACACGAAAAGGTCATGAACGTCTCGCTTATCCTCTATGCAGAGCATGAGTTCAACGCATCGACCTTTACTGCGCGTGTCTGTGCGTCGACTTTGTCTGATATCCATTCTTGTATCACTGGCGCAATCGGTTCACTACGTGGTCCATTGCATGGCGGCGCGAATGAAGCGGCGATGGATATGATTGAGGGCTTTAGCTCAGCTGACGAAGCCGAGACAGAGATGATGGCAATGCTGGCACGTAAAGACAAAATCATGGGCTTTGGTCATGCCATCTATAGCGAATCAGATCCACGTAACGTCGTCATCAAACAATGGTCTGAAAAATTGGCCGCTGATGTTGGTGACGATGTGCTCTACCCTGTTTCTGTGCGTGTTGAAGAAGTCATGTGGCGCGAGAAAAAATTGTTTGCCAATGCTGACTTTTTCCATGCGTCGGCCTATCACTTTATGGGTATCCCAACCAAACTGTTCACGCCAATTTTTGTCTGCTCACGTCTGACTGGTTGGGCAGCTCATGTGTTTGAGCAACGTGCCAATAACCGTATCATTCGCCCAAGTGCAGAATATACGGGTGAAGATCTACGCCCAGTACCAGATATGAGCGCGCGTTAAGTTGATTTATATAAAAGTGCGTAGAGTGTCATTGCTTTGGCGCTCTACAGTCGCTTTTTAAACAAGTTAAAACACAATGATATTTGATAACACTTTTGATATTAAGTCAGCATTGAAAAATGCACCCTTTTTACATACTTGGTGGTCTTTCGCTAAAGAAGGTAAAGATTCCAAGAAGACTTTTACAGACGAACTTGAAAGAGAGCTTTATACAGATCATCCATTATATGGACTGGAAGTCGAAGTTCTTGCAAACGGTCAAGGGGACGATTATTTATTTAAAATAAAACAGTCAAGCCAAGTCTGTGTTGTGCATCTAACTCGTAAACATGCTACTGAATTCCCCCCTTATCCATTAACACAAATATATGAAAGCTTAGATGCTTGGTATGAAACAGACTATATCCCCGATTTTTTTGAAATATTGGGCACTCCAAGTGATTTGAGCTTTTTTGAGCAAAATGTTATTGGTTATGCCATTGGCTTTATTGGTAATAAGGACTTTGAAAACTATATATATACGCTAGAGCGTACAATATGCCAATTAACAGAAGATGAGTATCTGACTTTCATTGCTTTAGATTTTAATAATAAATTCGAAGTGCTAATCGCATTTAATCAATGGTTTAGAAAAAAATTTAACGATGCCAGATATGATCTATTAGAAATGAACAAAAGGTTCAACAAGTAACTATAAACTGAATATCTATCTTATTTTTAATAACAACATTTGTATTCCAACCAGCCAACCGCCAAAGGTGACTTATGGACAACGCCCTAGTACAACCAATGAACAATGAATTTAAAAAACCCCTTCCCGATACTGACCTTTATTACTTTGACACCCGCGAAGCTGTCGAGCGTATCGAAGCAGGTGCTTATGACAAGCTACCATTCTGCTCAAAAGTATTGTGCGAAAACCTCGTACGTCGTTGTCCGCCAGAAGATCTGACGGCGGCGCTCACGCAGCATATCGAGGGCAAGCAAGATCTAGATTTTCCTTGGTACCCTGCCCGCGTGGTATGTCATGATATTTTGGGTCAGACAGCCTTTGTTGATTTGGCAGGCTTGCGTGATGCTATCGCTGAGCAAGGCGGTGATCCGTCCAAGGTAAACCCTATCGTGCCAACTCAGCTGATCGTTGACCATTCATTGGCGGTTGAGCACGCAGGCTTTGAAGAAGACGCGTTTGAGAAAAACCGCGCGATTGAGGAGCGCCGTAACGATGACCGTTTTCACTTTATTAACTGGTGCCAGTATGCCTTTGACAATGTCAACGTCGTACCACCGGGTAACGGCATCATGCATCAGATTAACCTAGAGAAAATGTCACCTGTCGTACAGGTCGTACACAATAAAGCCGGTGAGGAAGTCGCATTCGCTGATACGTTGGTCGGTACGGATAGCCACACGCCGATGGTTGATGCGCTAGGTGTGATCTCAATCGGTGTGGGCGGTCTAGAAGCCGAAAGCGTCATGCTAGGCAACCCATCTTATATGCGCCTGCCTGATTATGTGGGTGTTAAATTAACAGGCAAACTGCAAAAAGGTATCACTGGTACGGATCTCGTACTGGCGATGACTGAGTTCTTGCGTGATGCAGGTGTGGTCTCTACCTATATCGAATTCTTTGGTGACGGTGCACGCCAGCTAAGTGTCGGTGACCGCGCCTCTATCTCAAACATGACGCCTGAATATGGTGCCACTGCCGCAATGTTCTATATCGATGAGCAAACCATTGACTATCTACGTCTGACGGGTCGCTCTGAGGAACAGATTAAATTGGTTGAGCAGTATGCTAAGCAAACGGGCTTATGGGCTGACGGTATGGAAAAAGCCGAATACGCACGCGTCCTTGAGTTTGATTTGTCATCAGTCGGTCGTAATATGGCAGGCCCATCGCGTCCCCATGCGCGTGTATCTACCGATGATTTGGTGGCCAAAGGCATCGCCCACGCGCCCGATCAAAAACTCCCTGAACCAAAAGATGGTCTGATGCCGGATGGCGCGGTTATTATCGCTGCTATTACTAGCTGTACCAATACATCAAATCCACGAAATATGGTTGCCGCAGGCTTAGTTGCTCGTAACGCGAATGCCAAAGGCTTATTGCGTAAACCTTGGGTGAAGTCCTCACTCGCACCCGGCTCAAAAACCGTCAAAATGTATTTGGAAGAAGCAGGTCTAATGCCTGAACTACAAGAGATTGGCTTTGACGTGGTTGGCTTTGCCTGTACGACGTGTAACGGCATGAGCGGTGCGCTTGATCCTGACATCGAGCAAGAAATCATTGATAATGATTTATTTACGACGGCAGTGCTATCCGGTAACCGTAATTTTGACGGTCGTATTCATCCCTATGCCAAGCAAGCATTTTTGGCCTCACCGCCGCTCGTTATTGCTTATGCCATCGCTGGTAACATCCGTTTTGATATCGAAAAAGACTCATTGGGTAAAGACCAAGATGGCAATGACGTCTATCTAAAAGACATCTGGTTTGATGATGAAGAAGTAGATGCCATTGTTGCTGCTGCTGTTAAGCCTGAGCAATTCAATGCCGTATATATCCCAATGTTTGATGAAACCAAAAAGGATACGGGCAAAGCGTTAAGCCCATTGTACGACTGGCGTGAAATGACCACGTATATTCGCCGTCCGCCGTATTGGGAAGGTCAAATGGCAGCGATGAACAAACTAAAAGGTATGCGTCCGCTTGCCGTATTGGGTGATAACATCACAACCGATCATATGTCGCCATCGAATGCTATTCTTGGCTCATCTGCCGCTGGCGAGTATTTGGATACCATGGGCTTGCCTGCTGAGGACTATAACTCATATGCGACTCATCGCGGCGACCATTTAACCGCGCAACGTGCGACCTTTGCCAACCCTAAGCTATTGAACGAAATGGTACGCGATGAAGATGGTAAGCTTGTCCAAGGCTCACTGGCGCGCGTTGAGCCAGAAGGTCAAGTCATGCGCATGTGGGAAGCGATTGAGACCTACATGAACCGTGAGCAGCCGCTGATCATCATCGCAGGTGATGGCTATGGTCAAGGCTCAAGCCGTGACTGGGCGGCCAAAGGTGTGCGTCTCGCTGGCGTAGAAGCCGTCGTCGCTGAAGACTTTGAGCGTATTCATCGTCAAAACTTAGTGGGCATGGGCGCTCTACCTCTACAGTTCGAGGAAGGTACGACTCGTCATACGCTAAATATCGATGGCACGGAAACCTTTGATGTCACAGGTGAAGTCTCGGCTGGCGGGTTGATGACCTTAGTGATTCATCGTGCCGATGGTAGTACCACTGAGACGCCTATTATCTGCCGCTTAGATACGGCTGATGAAGTAAAAATGTACAACGCTGGCGGTATGCTACAACGCTTTGCTAAAGAGTTTATCGAAGGCACGCTAGATATCGTCTAGGGCTATCCTGTAGGTTTTAGTGTGATAAGCAATAAAGTATAAAAGTTGCCGATGTTGTATAACTTCATATGACATCGGCTTTTATTTGCTAATATTAAGGCTTAGTTCAAAACATGGTTTGCACGCTATACATTGAGTTTACTTAACTAATGGCGTAATATGTACTATATATTGTACAATTCATGAAGCGTATCATAAAAGGAGTAAACTATGAGAGTCGTTAGTTTTTCAGAAGCCAGAAAGCATTTAAAATCTGTCCTAGATACGGTAAACGATGATGCCAATGCCACTATCGTGACCCGCCGTGACGCTGATGATGCCGTTGTGATGTCGCTTGATTATTACAATAGCCTGATGGAAACCGTCTATCTGCTAAAATCTCCTGCCAATGCAGCGCACTTAGCGGACTCTATTGCCCAATATAAAGCTGGCAAGACTGTTACGCGTGAGCTAATTGATACGGCAGAAAATAATGATATCAACGCTGAGAATGCTTGAACTCAAAGGCTTCAATCAATCCAAAGGGTCTAACAATGAGTGAACAACTAGCATGGACAGACGCTGCGTGGAAAGACTATCTGTACTGGCAAACGCAAGACAAAAAAACACTCAAACGTATTAATAAACTCATCACCGAATGTAAGCGTAATCCATTTGAAGGCATTGGCAAACCTGAACCCCTAAAAGAAAATCTATCTGGATTTTGGTCAAGACGCATCGATGACGCCAATCGGTTGGTATATGCCGTCGATGATAACTACCTCACGATTATCTCCTGTCGTTATCATTATTAATGAGCGTTCTTAGTCGTTCGTGTTTACTTGCTGATGACGCCATACCCAATCTTATAACAATATAAAAAGGACTTAATACAGTGGCCCAAACCAATACTAAATCAAAAGCTTCTTTCGCCCCGCAACCATCTGTCCCTGCTACCTATATGCGCGGCGGCACCTCAAAAGGCACTTTCTTTAAATTGTCTGACTTACCTGAGCGTTGCCAAGTCGCAGGCTCTGCGCGGGATAACTTCCTATTACGTGTCATCGGCAGCCCAGATCCTTACGGCAAGCAAATCGACGGTCTTGGCAATGGTAGCTCTAGTACCTCAAAGACGGTAATTTTATCGGCCTCTGACAGACCAGACCATGATGTAAACTACTTGTTCGGACAAGTCAATATCGCCAAGCCTATGATTGACTGGGCAGGTAACTGTGGCAACTTAACCGCAGCCGTCGGTGCCTGTGCTATTAATATGGGTTTGGTTGATACCGACAAGATTGCTAATAGCATCGATGACAATGTAGATAGCGGTATTTGTGAAGTACGCATTTGGCAAGAAAATATCGGTAAAACGATTATTGCGCACGTGCCAGTCTATAAAGACGCGAATGATAAAGTACAAGTTCAAGAGACGGGCGACTTTGAGTTAGATGGTGTGACCTTCCCAGCAGCTGAAGTTAAAATTGAGTTTATCGATCCGGTTGATGCCACAAGCGACATGTTCCCTACTGGTAACTTGGTCGATGATTTCGATGTGACCGGCTGCGGTCTTGATACTGATAGCGTCAAAGCCACCTTTATCAGCGCAGGTATCCCAACCATCTTTATGAAAGCTGAAGATTTAGGTTTTACTGGTACTGAATTACAAGGCGACATCAATAGTAACAGCGCGCTACTTGCCAAGCTTGAAAAAATCCGCGCTACAGGCGGTGTGGCGATGGGCGTGTTTAAAGATGTCTCTGAGGCGCAAACCAGTCAACACATCCCTAAAGTCGCTTGGGTTAGCGCAGCACAGAGCTATACGTCCTCTAGTGGTAAGTCGGTCGATGCAGGTGAGATTGACTTAGTGGTACGTGCCATGAGTATGGGTCAATTGCACCATGCCATGATGGGCACAGCAGCAGTAGCCATTGCTGCAGCAGCAACCACTCAAGGCACACTCGTTAACGAGGCTGCTGGCGGTGGTGAGCTGACAGAGGTACGTTTTGGTCATCCATCAGGTACATTGCTGGTCGGTGGTAAGACTGAACAGGTCGATGGACGCTGGCAAGCCAAAAAAGTGTCGATGAGTCGCTCAGCAAGGCGTATTATGGTCGGTGAGGTTTTTGTGCCAGCGGATGCGTTTTAAGCGTAGTCATGGCTTATTTTAATTTTTGATAGAGTGTTATGCCGACATCTCCCCAACCCCGCCGCGTACAATTAGACAAAAAACCTCCCGTCGAAAAGAAAGAACGGCGAGCCCTGCTGTGGGATATCCTCAAAAAACTGGCGGTATTTGCCGCGCCTTACCGCCTATTGATCATCGCCACCTTAGCACTGACTGCCCTAGGTTCCTTTACCGCGCAGGTCAATGCGTTTGTGCTGCGTTATACCGTTGATACCTTGACCGAAATTGCCACACTTGCTGATCCCTGGCAGGCGGGTCTGCGTATGCTGGGTATTATTAGTGCGGTCTTGCTAACCAAAGAGATACTGTCGATATTTATCTCTTTTGGTCAGCGTTTTTTTGGTGAAAAAATACGTATTAATCTGTCACGTGATTTATCACAGCGCATCATTGAGCGCATTCTCACTTATCGAATGGCGTTTTATACCAGCAGTGAGAACGACAGTGGCAAGCTGCAAACCCGTATTGACTACGGTGTGAGCAGTTTGACCAGTCTGGTACAAAACTTCTTTATCGATATGCTCCCGTTATTTGCCAATGCAATTGTGGCACTTATCATCATGTTTTCGACCAATTTTTGGGTCGGTATGGTTGGTCTTGTTATCATACCCATTTACTTTTTTATCAGCCAAAAACAAGCAAGGCGTCTGCAAGGGTTTCGTCGGCAGATGCGCGGGTTTCGCGAGGCCAAAAGCGGTTTAGTAATTTCTTTGATCAACTCAATCAGCGTGGTGAAATCCTTTGTTCGTGAATCTATCGAAGCTGAGAAGCACCTAACCATCCAAAAGGAAATGACCGACAATCAGCTGCGTATTCGCAGTATTGGTTTTGTTTATGATGCCATCAAAACCTTTATCGAGCAGATTGGTGTGGTGGTTATCATCTTGCTCACGGCTTATTTTGTCCTACAAGGTGAGATGACCATCGGTATGATTCTATTTCATGTCATGCTGTTTCAAAACGTCGCCGCCCCTATCCGACAGCTGCATCGCATCTACGACCAAATAAATAATGCATTGACCTATGCCGAAGGGTTTTTTGATATTTTAGAAGATGACAAACAAGTCGAAAACATCGCTGGTATCAGTAGCGACAACCTAAAAGGTCATATTGAACTTCAAAATGTCGACTTTACTTATCCGAATGGCACACAAGCGCTAAAAAACGTTAGCTTTACCATCAAGCCCAACCGTATCACCGCACTAGTTGGCCTTTCAGGCGCTGGCAAGAGCACCATCATCAATCTATTGGTCAAATTTTATGCGCCAGACGCTGGCACGATCTGCCTAGATGGGCACGATTTGGCCGACTGTGATACCCACGAGCTGCGTCAGCGCATCGGTCTGGTATTACAAAGCAATCATATTTTTTCAGGTACGATCAGTGAAAATATCCGCTATGGCGATATGGATGCTAGCATTGATGACATCATTGTAGCGGCAAAAAAAGCTTCGATACATGAACAAATTGTCGCCTTGACAGACGGTTACGAGAGTACTGCCAAGTCATTATCAGGCGGTCAGCAGCAGCGGATTGCGCTGGCAAGGATGTTTTTAAAAGATCCGCCGATTGTGTTTTTGGATGAGCCGACCGCCAGCCTCGATGCTATCGCCAGCCAACAGGTCAAAAAAAGCCTCGATCTGATCAAAAAAGACCGTACCGTCATTATGGTCTCGCACAATATTGCTCAAATCATTGATGCCGACGATCTTGTGGTGATAGAAAATGGCGAAGTGGTTGAGACAGGTACTCACGAGGCGCTTTATGCCCAGCGCGGCAAATACTTTGAGATCTTTAGCGCCATGTCTGATAGCTTAAACTTAGACAAAATCAGCCAGACCCTAAACGGTTAGGAATGGTTAATGCCTGCCTAAATCGTTATAATGCCAATCTTTTACTGCCTATTGCCAGAAGCTAGACCATTATGAATTGTGAATTTTCTATCAAAACCTTTGACGAGCTGACCTCAGTTGACCTTTACCATATCCTAAAAGCACGCTCGCAAGTGTTCGTTGTCGAACAAAACTGTGCTTATCAAGATATGGATGAGGTCGATTTTGATTGCTTGCATTTGATTGCCCATCAAAACGCAGCGTTAGTGGGCTATTGCCGCATTGTCCCGCCCGAATTCAATAAGCTAAAATCCAATCTATCGGTCGCTGATCCTGCGATCAAGACCAACCATACTGCCATGCCTGCTATCGGTAGAGTGCTTGTGCTATCAGAGCACAGAGGTGATGGCCTAGCACGCCAAATAATGACTCAGGCTATTGCTCATTGCCGCAAAAAATACGGTAAAAAGCGTCCGATTATTATCTCGGCACAGGCTTACCTGCTTAGTTTTTATGAGTCTTTGGGTTTTGTGCCTGAAGGTGAGCATTATCTTGAAGAAAATATCGAGCATGTGAAGATGGTGCTATACGTTGCTAAGAAAAACAAAGTAAGAAAAGAAAGTGTGGATACTGCGTCAACCACAACCAAAGTTTTAAGCTTCCTGCTGTTTATTATAGCAGCGCTGTTCATTTTAGGTCTGTTGTATTTGATGATTTAACCGGCCTACAAAGTTTTACTTCTTAACACAATTCAGTCTGGTTGTTCCATATTGAGTATGCTACTTTTGAATGATAATCGCTTTAAAAGGATGACTGCGAGCATGGGTCAACAAAGCGAAAAGTTAGCACACTCAAGGAAGAGGAAACAACCATGTCAAATACCAATTCAGATACAGGCCATTTAAATACGAATGAGGCAACGGTAGAGAGCAATATTCGTCCAGAATATGACGATGAAATCCAAAAAATCGCCGATTATGTACTCAATTATTCCATAGATAACGAGTCACCAAATCCCACTGATGCGTGGAATACTGCGCGCCACTGTCTCATGGATACCATCGGCTGCGGACTACTGGCATTGCGCTTCCCTGAGTGTACCAAGCACTTGGGGCCTGATTGCCCTGATCAAATAACGCCGCATGGCGCTCGCGTCCCTGGCACCTCCTATAGACTAGACCCTATCAAAGCCGCTTTTGACATCGGCTGTATGGTGCGCTGGCTTGACTATAATGATACGTGGCTCGCTGCTGAATGGGGTCATCCGTCTGATAACTTGGGCGGCATCTTGGCGGTCGCCGACTATATCAGTCAAAAAAACATCAGCCAAGGGCAAACTCCGCTTACGATGAAAACCGTGCTCGAGGCGATGATCATGGCGCATGAGATTCAAGGTGTGATGGCACTCGAAAACTCATTCAACCGTGTGGGTCTTGATCATGTGTTCTTGGTAAAGTTGGCATCAACTGCGGTGGTTGCCAAGCTGTATCGGCTGCCACGCGAGCGCATCATGGCAGCTATCTCACAAGCCATCGTCGATGGTCAGGCACTGCGTACCTATCGTCATGCACCCAACGCGGGCAGCCGAAAATCATGGGCGGCAGGTGATGCAACCAGCCGTGCGGTACGTCTGGTAGATATCACCGCGCGTGGTGAAATGGGTATCCCCGGCGCACTAACTGCACCGCAGTGGGGATTCTATGATGTGCTATTTAGCCATACCAATAAAGATCTCGCCACAAAGCCTGAAGACGATCGTCGCTTTAAATTCCAGCGTAACTTTGGTAGCTATGTGATGGAAAACATCTTATTTAAAATAAGCTTTCCTGCTGAGTTTCATGCCCAGACTGCCTGTGAAGCGGCCGTCATTTTGCACCCACATGTGAAAGGTAGAATTGATGATATTGAAAAAATCGTTTTGACCACGCATGACTCAGCGATTCGCATCATCTCAAAAGAAGGCGCGCTTGCCAATCCCGCCGATCGAGATCACTGCTTACAATATATGGTGGCTGTTCCCTTATTGACAGGCGATCTGATGGCGGAGAACTATGAAGATGATTATCACGAAGAGCATTTATCAATCGATGAGCTACGCGAAAAAATGGTAGTAGAAGAAAACGCGCAGTATTCAAAAGACTACCATGACCCCAGTAAGCGCTCTATTGCCAATGCTATTCAGGTATTCTTTACAGATGGCAGTAGCACAGAAAAAGTTGCCATTGAATATCCTATTGGTCATAAACGCCGACGCGCCGAAGGCATTCCCATACTTGAGGCAAAGTTCCGCGCCAGTTTGGCCACCCGCTTTATTGACAGTCGTTGTCAGCAGATTATTGAGCTGTGTAACGATCAAGAAAAATTGGAGCAAACGCCAGTGAACGAGTTTATGGACTTATTTATGGCTTATTAACGACTCAGTGACTAATGTCTCATTCTGTTGATATATTTACTACCAAGGTATTGACTCACCCGCCCAATCGACAAAACTGCCTGATTGGGCAGCCGTCATCCCTGATAGCACGTCTAGTAAGCATTCGGCGCTGTACGCTGGCGAGAATAGATGTCCTTCAGCGACATTGCCTTGGAACGGTGCGGACAGTTGGGTATTCACGGTGCCCGGTTGCATGACGACCACGCACACTTCTTTGAGTGATCGGCCCCATTCGATACTCAAGTTTTTCATCCCCATATTGAGCGCCGCCTTGCTCATTCTATAGCTATACCAGCCGCCGAGTTGGTTGTCCGTGATGCTGCCGACGCGCGCTGATATGGTCGCAAAAATAGCTGGATGTTCAGCGCTACGCTCAGCTTTGGCAAGCAACGGTTTGATATGCTTGGCTATGAGCAAGCTTGCTAGTGCATTGATTTGCATGTTCTGTAAAAAAAACTCCGTTTCAATCTGCCTCAAGGCCTTTTCTGGTTGTGCAGTCTCTGTATGTAGTAATCCCACGCAGTTGATAACCCAATCTACATGACCCACTGTCTGCTTGATGGTATCGGCCGCTTTTATGATGCTTTCTTCATCACTGATATTCATGGGTAACCAGTGTAGATTTTCTGCTTCAAAGTTAGGCTCACTGCGATGATAAGTGGCGAATACTTGTGTGCTATGACTTTTAGCAGATGCGCCGTCAGTTTGATCGGCAGCTGACTCTTGTACCAGCTGCTTGACCATAGCCTGACCAATACCGCCCGTTCCGCCGATGATAAGATAGGTTTTATTATTTATGTCGTTATTCATATGCCACCTTCCCTTTTTTATACAGCTCTTAGCACGTGTTGGTTTGTTCATTCATTTTGGCTGATTTTACGAGTGTTTGCTATGATAAAAATAATAGACATTATTCTCATTCTATATACGCTACAATAATTTTTAGCGATTACAACCCGCGTTTTTTGCCTTCCATTACTTATATTGACGTTCTTATACGGATATCAGCGCCTTATGCTATCACCCCAAGACCAACTGACCGAGCTGGTACGTGCCTTAGAGACCGATCAGCACATCTTTGCCACTGACCCGTTACTAATCACGGAAAAACTACAGAGTGAGGATGGCACGCCTATCCAAAAGCTGCATCGACGGGCATCACGCATCGATAGCAATGGTGCACTTGCGCGGGTGCTGGGCAAAATAGACGGTCGCATCAAAGGTATCATGATCGTCATGAGTGTGGTGTGGTGCATCTCGGGGTTTTTAGGGTTGTTTACCCTCTTACAGTCTAATGTGGTGAACTTTTTTTATGTATTGGTCTGCCTGCTTGGTTTTCATACTATTATGCTTGGTGGCTGGCTTGTCATGACACTGATTAATCGAGACCAGCAGGCGCCCAGTTGGTTTGCGAGCTTTGTCAGTCCAAGTTACCTCATACGCGGTAAGGACGATGTGACTAAGGCGGCCGTCGATCTGTATGAACGCCAATTGCAGCATAGCGGTATGCGTTGGTATTTGGGACGGTTTAGCCATCAGCTGTGGCTGGCCACATTAACCGGTATGCTACTTGCCATTATATTTTTATTGATTGTGCGCCAGTATAGCTTTAGCTGGGAGTCGACCCTACTCTCTGATCAGGCGCTGGTGAGCTTAACGCAAATACTCGGCTGGCTACCAAGCATGGTTGGATTTGATGTACCGGATAGTACAGCGATCGTACAAAGCCGTCTTGTAACAGAAGCGATGCCACTGTCTGTGGCACGGCAATGGGCAGGATTGCTAGTCGGTAGCTTGCTGATGTACGGCATTGTCCCGCGTGCGATAGCGTGGGTATTTTGTGCATTGATGTTCCGGCGCAAAAAGATGCGGTTAGACATCAAGCAGCCGTATTACCAAAAGATAATAAACTTTTGGCAGCGTCATGTGGTTGATGCCGATGATTTTACGGAAGCGCCCGCACCTGTCGCACCAAAGGCGACCGTTAGCGCCGGTAAGAAACTGGTCGCCCTGCTTGAATATCCTTCAAATCAGGATAAATGGTGGCAGTCAGGGTTGAATGCTGACCGTCATGATTTTTCAGAATCAAGTGAGATTGAGAATTTTGGTATCGTCGATGACCGTGATGATATGGCACGGCTCAAAGACTATCTAGATGCGAATCCTGTGCAAGTCCTACTAGGTATCCATAGTAAAGCACTGCCTGACCGCGGTACGCTACGCAAACTCGATCAAATCGCCGCTCACGCCAAAGATGGTCTGATTATACAGCTGCTCGGTGATACTGATTTGACACATGATGATGAACCAGTAGACAAGCAAGCCGTACGCTATCAGCAGTGGCAGACAGCGCTCTCTGCGCGAAAAATTGGTTTGGTAGATATTGATTCTTAAAGTTTTTGAATATGCTATTTAATAATTATTTTTATAAAAAGGACAAAATAAACCAGTAATATAGAAAAATGGTTATCTCTTGGGTAACAAGGATGTTTTATAGTGGCTAGGAGCCAAATATGTCAACAGACAACACCCTCTTAACATCAGGTGAGTATGGTCAGCTATTGGATGGTTACAAAGAGGCGCTAAACCAAAGTATCTTAACGGCTGCGCCAGAGTCATGGCAGCCAATGCTGGCAAGTATCTTACCTGCTCACTGGCAAGAATGGCTGTTACCGCTGGCTGGTGGCCCATTTTTCTTATTGTTTTTGGCAGAGTGGTTTTATCAGTCTAAGCGTGGCAAAGGTGAAAGTTTCAGCTGGCGCCGTGCGATGACCAATTTTAGTTTGGGCGGCTCTTATCTAGGGTTTGAATTGATTGTCCAAGCGCTTATCGTCATACCTATCTGTTTATGGTTATATCAATATCGCTTATTTACTGTTGAGGTGACATGGCTCACCGCCATCCCTATATTCGTCGCGGTTGAGTTTAGCTATTACTGGTTCCATCGTGCGTCACACCGTATGAATTGGTTTTGGTCAGCGCATGTCGTGCATCATTCAGATGATCATATGAATTTGTCCACTGCCATGCGTCAAAGCCTTTTGTACTCAGTGACAGGTTGGTGGTTATTCTTTGTCCCACTGATGATGTTGGGCGTGCATCCTGTCTGGGTATTTTTCTTTTACGCGTTAGATTTGATTTATCAATTCTTTATCCATACAGAAACTGTCGGAAAATTTCCAAAATGGGTTGAGTATGTTTTTGATACCCCATCCAATCACCGTGCCCATCATGGCACCAACGACGAATATATTGACCAAAATTACGGCGGTGTTCTCATTATTTTTGATCGCTGGTTTGGCACTTATGTAGAAGAAGACACCGTCAATAACCCCGTCAAATATGGTGCCGTTGGTGAGACCAGTCACGATAACGTTATTGGTCTGATATTTGGGGTGTTTTACCGAATGTGGCAGCGATTTTTTCGTGCTAAGGGTATTAAGAAAAAACTTAAGGTACTGCTGCGCCCACCTACGGCAATCTCATAGCGTATCATGGATACATAAAATACAGTTTACGATATGGACACTACGCATCCATAACCAACATGCCACCAGATTTGTTTTACAATAAATGGCTAAGGTGTGATCATCAATAACAATAAGACGCGACTATGAATAATGACAATAAAAAAGAAAATCATGAGCATCACAAGCCTACAGGTCTTTTTGCAGACAAGGCGTTGCCTAGTGACTCAAATAATAACGCCAATACCTCGCAATCACCTGCCGCTCAGTCGAAGGTGACTCATGATAATCAATCTATATCAACTGAATCAGTATTGCCAGCTACAACCACAAAAAACCAAAATGTGACAAAAAAAACCATCGCCAGTGGTGAGGCGCTAAAATTGGCAGTGGTAGGTCACACCAATACTGGTAAGACCTCCATATTGCGCACGTTATTGCGTGATGTCTATTTTGGTGAGGTCAAAAACGAAGCGGCGACCACACGTCACGTCGAGCAAGCACAGCTGACAGACAGTCAAACTGGCGAAGTGCTGGTCGCACTATACGACACACCTGGCTTGGAAGACGCATCAGGACTCATGGACTGGTTGGAGGACAATACTGCCAGTCGCCGTGATGGTATCGAGCGCCTGCAGCAATTTTTGGCGGCTGATGTCGCTCAAGGTGTAGATAGCGGTGTTCTAGACAGCTATGATTATAGCCAAGAAGCAAAAGTGATTCGTCAGCTGCTGGCAAGCGATATGGCCATCTATGTGGTAGATGCTCGTGAGCCAGTATTGGGTAAGTATAAAGATGAGCTAGCGATTTTATCATGGGCTGCCATTCCGGTGATGCCTGTCTTTAACTTTACCGACAGTCAGAATGCCAATATTGATGACTGGCAGACCATGTTGGCAAGACGCAATCTACATATCTCCACACGCTTTGATTCCGTTGCTTTTGAATTTGAAGATGAGATGCATCTTTGGCAAAACTTAGCGACCATGCTCACTCATTCTGAGATGCTTGAGCAATTGATGCAGCGCCGGACTGAAGATTGGGCGCAGTTGTATGACGAGGCCAATATCATTATTGCTGACTTTTTATTGAATGTCGCTTCTTTTGTACGCGAGATCAATGAAGATGACGACCCGATGCCCGTATTAGAACAAATGCAAGAAGCGGTTAGACAAAGTGAGCGTGCGATGCAGCACAATTTACTTAATTTGTATAAATTCTATGATAATGCAGTCGCGGCAACCCCGCTTGAATTACAAGCCTATCAGCAAGACCCATTTGATCCTGAACTCCTCAAGAGCTACGGTATCCGTACCACTTCTGGTGCAGCAGCGGGCGCGCTATTAGGGTTAGGTATTGATGCAGCAGCGCTAGGTACGACATTGGGTTTAGGTGCAGCGATAGGCGGTATCGCGGGCGGGTTACTATCGAACACCAGTAGTATTGCAGATAGGATCACTGGGGTAAAACGCTTGTATATCGATCCTGCGACGTTGACATTGTTAGCAACGCGAGCGATCGATTTACTCACTGCCCTACGCCATCGTGGCCATGCTGCTACTGATGCCACTCAACTATTATATAAAGGCGAAAAAAATAGCCTTGATACATCGTCAAATGATGGCAGTTACAATGCCAATGAAGATAACAATCCAATCACCGTATGGCCTGCGAATAAATTACCCAGTGAGCTAAAAAAAGCCCGTGGCAAACCGCAATGGTCATCGCTTAGCAGTGGTAAGTCTGAACAGGCGCAGCTGCTGCGTGCAGATATGGCATGGTCGCTATCAGGTAAGCTGCAGTCGTACAAGCGTGAGTCATGAGTTGCTATCGAACTATGTATTTAACAACGCACTCAATGCACCTGTGCCGCGTACGTCTGTTTGCTGCAGATAAATCGGATACAGCGGATATTTAGAAAAATTCTTTTCGATATCCTGCATCAACTGCTGCTGGCGCTCAGCACGGCGGCGCCAAAACTCATCTGACTGAGTGGGTGCTATCAGCTGATTGACGACGATCGCTGCTGGCGTGAGTTTGCTTTCTTCTAACTGCTCGATAGCTCGTGTGGTCTCAGCCAACGGCAACACATCAGCCGTCATAACCAACACAATTGCCGTTTGTGTACGATCATGCAGCAGCAGTCCTGCTTGGCGAAATAACTGCTTGCGCTTTTCTAGCACCGATACCGCTTGCTCCCAGCGATCAGACTTTTTTGCGGCAAACGGATTGGCCACATCATTTTTTTGAGCGCTATCCGTTTGACTGCTTTTTTGATTGTGACTGTCTAAATGCGTCGCTACTGAGCGTAGCTTGGCTTGCCGTCGCTGCTGAGCAAGTAATCCATCTGTCCATGCACCCATCATCTCTGGTAGTACTAGCAACCGTAGCGTATGCCCTGTCGGTGCCGTATCAAAGATAATATGCTCATAACCTGCATCTGCCGCTTCGACTAAATGCTGACACATGGATTCGAGCATCGCCGCTTCTTGGGCGCCAGGTGCTGATTTTGATAGCCTCAGATGCTCACGAATTTTGGGCATCATGTCTGGATTGGCATAAGATTTAATCGTACGCTCAACTTGCGCAAAATGCTCGTCAACGATTACATCAGGGTTGAGTTCGATGGCATCTAGATAAGGTGAGATTGCTGTTTTTGCGTTATTAAGCTGTGTATTTAGTACATCGCCCAAGCTATGTGCTGGATCGGTTGAGACAATCAGTGTCTTTTGCTGCTGGCTTGCGTAATAGCTGGCAAGAGCAGCGGCAGTGGTGGTTTTTCCCACACCGCCCTTACCACCGATAAATATAATTGGTTGTGCTTTTAGTTGTTCTACTAATGTATGTAGAGGATGTAATGCCATATTTTTATCTCATTTCTTATATTATTTTTATTTTTCCATCATCAACAAACGATTAGCAGCAGCCAACATGGTCAAATGGACATCTATCCATACCCATGCGCGTATGCCATTCGTGAAAATTTTCTAAAAATAATGGTTGCAACTCTAAGGTATAAAAGCTGGCAGGATTATCAATGCCTAGGCTTTCAGCAAACATCATTAGCATAAAAAAATCTTCTTCATCACGAGCAGCGCGTGCCATCGTTTGGCGATAAGGTGCATGATAAAACTCATTTAACCCAGCCATAAACCGTTGCCACCATGGTTGAGTGCTCTCTGATGGTTGAACGTTTTCTATATCATTTGATGTATTTTCATTTTCCATAATTCGCTTATACCCTACTTATTTCTTATTACCTATCATGCCTACCTGACACAAAAAACGCCAGCAATTGCTGCCAGCGTTTTTGAGTTGATAAATATTTATTATGATTTAGCGTTAAATGTCACCGCTTTTGCCTTTGTGTATCGACCATTCTTTGCGTAATACAGACAGACTCTCAAACGTCACTAAGATGGTGGCTATCAAGATAATGATATCCATAATGATAAGCAGCCAATTACCATCAGTGAAGAAAGTTTTGAGCTGAATGAGTAGTGCGAAAACGGTCATGACCAGTAGGAATGTCAATGGTGCTAAAGTGTACCAAACTGGTTTGCCTTTACGTAACAAGATAACCGTTACGATCATTAGTGTTAACGCCGCCATTAGCTGGTTAGTCGTACCAAATAGTGGCCAGATAATCATACCACCAGCACCATCAATACCACCGGCACCGAATGCTAATAGCAAGCAGCTGCCGACAGCAAGTAATGTTGCAACCACACTCTTATTGAGGACTGGTAGGTTATAAAACTCACCGAACTCTTGGAAAATATAGCGTTGCAAGCGCACACCAGTATCCATGGTCGTACCTGCAAATAATGCAGCCATGACCGTAAGCATCGTCTGTGATAGTACCATGTCGATGCCAACACCTGCGTTTAATATGGTCGCACCACCATCAATGAAAGCACCGATAGAACCGTCGCCAAATTTTTGATAGACCGCTTGCCAATCACCAAGGGTAGCAAAACCTGCGGTTGCCGCTAGAATCGCGCCGAGTGCCAACATACCTTCGCCTAGCGCACCAAAATAACCAACGAAACGCGCGTCTTCTTCTTTGTCAATCTGCTTAGACGTCGTCCCTGTCGCGACCAATCCGTGGAATCCTGATATCGCCCCACAAGCAATCGTCACAAACAACAGCGGCATCAGTGATGGCGTGCCAACTGGCAGTGCTGTGTTTATTGCTGGCGCGACAATATTTGGCGTGCCGATAAAGATAGCTGCGTATAATAAAATCAAACCGACAAATAACTGCAAACCATTAATATAATCGCGAGGTTGAAGCAGCATCCATACGGGCAACAACGAAGCAATCGCTGCATAGGCGAATAAAATAAGAATCCATACAGCGTTATCAGGTAAGCCCATCACGGTCTCAGGTAACACAATCGGGAACATAGGGCCAAGATAGATCAGCCCATATAAAGCGCTTACCCCGATAATAGATACCCAAACCAAATTCATCTTGTAGCGATAAATACACTGACCGATGATAAAGGCAACCACCAAGGCACCCCAAACAGGCAGTACAGCAGATGGCGTTTTGATCATCATATTAGCAATAGCAACACCAAACACCGCATTGACCATCAGTAGTAACAAGAAAATCACAACCATCATCAAACTGCGGACACGTGTGCCCATGACCGTACCTGCAATAGAGCCAATCGATTGACCTCTATTGCGCATACTTGCCCAAATGGCCGACATATCATGTACACCAGCCATAAAAATCGTACCGAGCACCACCCAAATGATGGCAGGTACCCAGCCCCAAATAACCGCAATGGCAGGACCAATAATCGGTGCAGCGCCTGCCACCGAGGTAAAATGGTGCCCCCATAGTACATATTTATTGGTAGGAACATAATCGACCCCATCTTTCATCGTATGCGCTGGCGTGGGACGACTGTTATCCAATGCTAAAATTTTGGTAGCAATGAATTTTGAGTAAAACACGTAGCCACAAAGCATAGCAGCAACGCCGAATATCAGTACAATAGCACTATTCATCTTATCTCTCCCTAGACAAGTAGTAGGTAGTCTTATAAGTTCAAGCTTTTTAAATCAAAATATAAAAAATATGCTAAATTAGTGTGCAGCGAGTCATTCATATAACCCGACCCGTCACCGAATAAATTGTAAAAATCATGTGAGATGAATACTAGCCAACAAATTTTCACATTGTACAATCATGGTCCGTCACTAAATAGTATATGGCGTGGTGAATCTTTGTTTCAAATTCTGGTTAAATGGTAACCGATTTCACGACAAATGTAACGCAAGTAAGACATGAAAAACAACAAATAAAGGAAGCACAATGGCACATTATTTTGGATTCGTACCTTCAGATAAATTAAAAGTATTAATCAGCGAGGCCGAACAAGTCGTTGCTTCAAATGAGCAAGTAGATTATTACCCTTACCGCGACGCGCTCACTCATCAGACAGCTCGTGATCTAACGGACAATTTGTTAGTTGGTTTGGTAGAGATTATTCCCAACCCTGAACGCCAAGCCGCGATGCGTAAAATCGTTACCATGATAGAACGCTCAACCGATACCCTCCTTAATATCTTACTTGGTAAAGAAAGTAACGAAGAAGTGCTTCCAAGCTTTCACTTTCTAAAAGATCAGGCAACCTTTATTGATAATGAAGGTGTCAAACGTATTGGCTTTAAATTGTCAGAAACAGATGCTAGAACTATCGTCGAAGGCTTTGCTGCTATCACACCAGAGCACGTAGATAGAGCCAAGTTTAAAACAGCGCTCGAAACCATGAACGACGCGACATTAACCCACTTCGTCAGCCGCTATGCTGAAACGTTAAAACTAGGTATGATCAAACGCAAGTCAGTGCCAGTCGCCAAGTCTGCGATTGATAAAGGGATGAATATGGCGCTTAATAAGCTACTACCTGATCTACCAAATGACTCACTCAATCGTTTGGCGAATTATTACCGTCCATTTATCATTGAAAAACCAGAGTAATTGCTAAATTTTGACCAAATGGTCATATAACATTGGGAAAATTTACCAAAACTTGTTAAAATACTTGGCATTTTTCACCAAAGGTGCGCCCGATGACCCAAATCAGCAATCAAGAAATCGAAAAAACATTACGTAACTCAGAGTGCCTGATCAGCAGTATAGAAGTAGCGGCTGCTTATGAGCGTTTGGCTGCTCAGCTCAACCTACACTATGCTGGTCTGAACCCAATTGTGATGGTTGTTATGAACGGTGGATTAATTCCAGCTGGTCAACTATTGACGCATCTTACTTTCTACCATCGTATGCATTATATCCATGCGACACGCTATCGTGACAATGAAGGTACTAACGATCTTGATTGGAAATTCAAGCCTGATGTGAGTATCGAAGGCGAGCACGTCTTGTTGATTGATGATATTTTTGATGAAGGTATCACTCTAAAGGCTGTTGTCGAAGAGCTAAATAAAGAAAAACCATTATCGCTCGAATCTTGTGTGTTGCTAAACAAGCAGCATGATCGCAAAGTTGCCGATTTTGATGTTGATTTCGTCGGTATTAATGTCGCAGATCGTTATGTCTATGGCTGTGGCATGGACTTCCATGGTTACTTGCGTCACCTGCCAGGTATCTATGCTATCAAAGAAGATAAGGTTTAAGTCTTACCTCTAAGTGACTAACAGTATTTAAGGTCAAAAAAAGCATCCAAATTGGATGCTTTTTTACTATGTATATTTTACTAACACTGCCAATTTTATTACTCATACAATGCCTGTATTTTTTCCGTAGGTAGTATGCTTTTATCAGAAACCATAAAAAAATAGTCAAGCTGCCAATCTTGGGTCTTTAAAGCAGTATTATTTTTCGGCTTATCCCAGCTAGGATATATCCTCATACCCATTTTACCTTTCATAGCGTGAGATTGAAGAATATGATGCCTAAGCAATACTTTTTTTGGAAAAACAAATTGTCCAAATATATGGTTATCTTTAAATGTAGTGACTACCAATAAGTCTGGTGAAGAATCATATTGAAAAGGTTGATTAATACCTTTGGAATTTTTTTCCCAAAAAGTAACGAACTGCCCTACTTTGGTGGGTGTTTGCCTGGCCACTCTAAATCTAGCAGTTTTGATAGTTGATTGAGATGATAAAGTAAATAGTCCTGCTGCGTATTCAGCGTTTTGCGCTTCTTGTTTAATCGAGGATATAGTGAACTGGTGAGGCTCATAGATAATTTCGTTAATATGTTTTAGTACATTCTCAAAGATATGCAACTTTAGCCCTCTTTTTATCTTTATGTTTCTAAATATTCATCTATTCAAGTCTAGAAAACTGCAAACTTAAACCGGTATGTCTTTCAGTCGGTGTTTGTACGGCCTTTTCAAAAGCGTGCTTTGTACTATATATCGTCACTTGTTTTTTGGCACGAGTCACCGCTGTGTAAATAAGCTCCTTGCTCAATAACCTTGCATGACTATCATCAAACGTAATCGCGACATGATCAAATTCAGATCCCTGCGACTTATGAATCGTCATAGCGTACGCAGTAGCGACTACCTCCTCGTTGAGTAGATTGACCGCAATCCCTTGGGTCTTATTTTCAAAAAACACTTCCAATCGACTTCTGTTATCTGATGTCTGTAAGCAAAAGCCAATATCACCATTAAATAATCCCAATTCATAGTTATTCTGCAAAATCATAATAGGGCGACCGTGGAACCATGTGTTTTGACCCAGTGGGAGCTTTAGTTCAGTGAGATGCCATTGAGTAAGATAATTATTAATGTAATGATCGCCCCACTCACCATTGTGACCAGAAGTTAATACCCTGAATTTACTAAATATTTCCACTAATGATGAAATGGTATCTCTTATTGATTCTGGCATAGATTTTTCTATTTGATCTCCTATCAAACCTTTAACTTTTCTTATATATGACTGGTAATTCAGAGAGATTCTTAAAAGGTTTTTTTCCTTGCTTAGGCTATTTTTTATCTGATTGCTTGATACAGATTCTATTTGCAACGTATTAACGTATTGGAAACTCAAGGCATCGTCATGCCTTAATAATTGCCAAATAGTTTGAGGGTTTGTCTCTGCTCTATTGATTTGAGTAGCCAGCTTGCCAATACCTGAATCCGCACCAAATCGACGGCTCTCAGTCAGCTCTGCATGAATGAGTTGTAGAGATGGTATATGGCATAAATCCGCCAATACTGCGCCTGCATCGACTGCTGCCAACTGATTAGCGTCTCCTAACAATATAAGTCTTGCCCCTGGTTTTACTGCACTCACCAAGTAATTAGCCAGCTCAACCCCTAGCATTGATGCTTCATCAACAATGATAATATCTTCGCCAAGTGGATTATCGGCATTGTAACGAGGTCTGCCCGTCCGCCCAATACCTAGCAAACGGTGAATGGTTTTGGCTTCTTGCAGCTGTAAGTCTATGCCCGCTGTATCCAAAGCAGCCTGCAAAGACTCTTGCATACGCTGTGCAGCCTTACCAGTCGGCGCTGCTAGTGCTAGACTCGCACTATCCGTACTAAATCTAATATTTTCAGAACCCTCCCCCCTACTCTCCGTTGCTTGTTGCAGTGCAATAACTAACTGAGCAACGGTGTATGTTTTACCTGTCCCTGGACCACCGGTAATGATACTAAACGCATTGTTATTAGCGACATTAATCGCTTTTATTTGATTTTCGTGAAGACTTTCAGGTATGGCTATTGGTAAAGGGTTTACTTTTTGATTCAAGATATTGTTAATATTTTTTGCCAAATTAAATTCGGCCTGCCATGCACGATGTAGCCAAAAAGTAATAGAGTTTGCCGGATTTTGGTTGTTAGTTACTTCGTAAATGACAGGTTGATTATTACCACTTAGGCTATTTTCTTCATTGTTACTATTAGTGTTAGCCTTAACCTCAGCAAACAAATCATGCTTATTAACTAGGTTCATAAAAAAAGTAAAATCGGTATTTTTCAGTAGCTGAAATACCTTTGCTATCGTATCAAAACGCTTAGTTAGCATGTCCTTTTCATGATTACTTAGCGCCAACTGCATCCATAGCTGATCCCGCTTATCAAATAATGTGCTTAGCAACACAAATATCGACATTTCGGCGGTAGATTGATCCTCCTGTTGAGTATTTGATTTGGTATCTATGAGCGCAAAGATTGGCGTTGCTAGCATCTCTAATAACTGTTGCTGCCAAGTGTATAGTGTGACTGACTCATTATTGATTTCACCTTGCAATACCTCTTCATGCTCAGAGGAATCAATGGTCAGTACAGTATGCCCCTCTTCCAAATGCGTCGCTAACATCATGAACAATGCGTTAAATAAATAACCGTCTTCTGTCTTGTCTACCTGTTTGCTCTCATTATTCGCTTTTGCATCCGTTGCGTCGTATGCTATACGCGTTTGCTCACGGCGTAGCAAAATATAATCACTGATATTACTGGCCCAGCTTTCTTGCAATCCGATTACTGCACTGCTTTTATTATTATTGCTCATGATATATTTGTCTCTATTTTGACCTGTTTGATCTTTTTAGAATCTTTGATTAATGATAGTCGTTAGGTATGATCTACTAATCAGGTACACCAAACAGCCTATCTAAACCTTTGATAAAATCGATTGGAATATCCCAAGTCACGAGTCCATAACGGCCGTTGTGTGGTGATTCGCTCGTTTTAATAGCCTCTTGTGATACGGTAGCAGCTGCTTGAGCGTTGGGGCTATATACCCCTCTTAGAAAGACATATTCTACCGCCCCTAAATACTTAGCTTCGTTACCTACATAGTCAGTGACTCTCATTGAAAGGAATCGATGTAATGCTACTTGGTAAATTGCCGCCTGTAGCCAATATCCTGCTTTGGACATGGCTTTCTTGAGTGTAGTTTCATTATAATCGCTTAGGCTATTTCCTAAAAAATTACTCTTATAATCGACTACATAATACTTGCCAGCATACTCATAAACCAAGTCGATTTCACCACGTAGGTAACGATACAAGTGCGTTCTATTTTGCGGCACAAGATTGACATGCTTGTCTGTCTCATCAGGCAGATATTGTTGAAACAGTTTACTGATATCCTCTGCTTTAAAGCGCTCTGACAATCCCATATTGAATTCTAATTCGGCAAATCGCTGTCCTGCATCCAGAGCACATAAGGGTTGATTGGAGGCCAATAGCGGGGTACTCAGTACTTCTTCAACCCAAGTAATCAATGCCTCATGCTTTGTCGCATCTATTGAGTCAAGATGAAATGAGTCGCCCTCTCCTTCTCTCTTTATCTGTGACCTACGGCTTTGATGTTCAGCACTGCTATACACCAGCGGCAACTGATAACTACTCACCGCTCTATCAATCACCCCAGACCACTGTGGTTTATTAGTGAAGTCAATTTTTTCGAATATCTCATGCAAAAATGTACCTGCATTAGCACCTTTTACAAAGGTGAAGCGAATATCCTCTTCTGATTTCAGACTTATCTCATCGACTTTTTCGAGAGACGCATTACTGTCAAGGCTACTATTAGGATGGGATTCAACCGATCCTGCGGTGTCTGCCATATCAATATCTATCGCATCATCAATACGCTCATCCACGACAGCCATTGCCTGCGTTGATTCGTCTAGCTGACGCGCCAAAGCAGTGAAGCTGGTCTTTGCCCAACCATAAAAATAGTTCGTCTTCATGACCTCAGAAAAAGGAACGTACTCAATAGCTTCTGTCGTAGGTGCGATGGTAATAGGCTTGGTATCCATTGAAGTCACTGTTTTAGAATAATGACTGTCATAGAACTCATTAATCTTATGACCTCTGAGCATACCTATCGTGCCTTTTAGCCTATCAGGTAATTCAAACTTTGCTTCTGGAGAGTCAAACCAATAAAATACTGGCTTCAACTCAAATCCTGTCTTATTACTAGGATCTCGCAACACCACATAAAGTTGCTCGCTAGCCCGCGTGAATGCCACATAACCAAGTCGTCGCAGCTCATCAAAGCCTTCTTTCGTTTCGATATCGGTATAATAGTCTTCTACAGTAGCAGAGCTTTGCAATGGTGAGAAGCGGCGCTGATTACCTATTGACTGATCCTCTGCTGATTGCTGTACTAACGCTGAAGGCGCTTGCTGAGCATTATATAGATACAGTCCATAGTCTTCTTTGTTGCCTGATTTCCTACTGGCATCTCCCATACCCAGTACATAGACTATCGGAAACTCAAGCCCTTTTGATTTATGAATGGTCATGAGCTGCACGCCAGACTCTGTGGGTAGCGGATACTGCTTGGCCCAATCGCTGTTGGGAGCAGCCTCTATGTGCTGCCTAAACCAAGCTAACAGCTCATGCTCACCCATACCTAGGCCATACTGTGCCAATACGTCCATCACATGGCGCAAATCCATGATATGTCTATCACCTTCTGGATGAGCGGCCAGTGCCTGCCAAACGCCTTGTGACTGTATGGGACTTTTATCTAGTAAGTAATGTAGCGCCGATAAAATACCAAAATGCTGCCAACGCTGTGCGCCTTCTTTTAGATAAGTAATAAAATCTTGATAGCTCTTTTTATGTTCTCTATTTTGAACATCGCTACTATTTGGATTGATACTATTAAGTCTATCGTCACTCTCAGCCACGCCTGACTCATGATCCGTCATCATGGCTTTGATATCGTTGATACTCAGCCCATATAAATGACTGGTTAAGACCCGATTGATCATGTCATGACGATACGGGTATAGCATGGCACTAAGTAGCGCTGCCACATCCTCTGCCATAATCGTTTCAAAGATGCTGACGTCGCTGGTGGTCAAGGTAGGCACGCCCAGTTTGACCAACTCGTCTTCAACCTGCTTTAAATCTTTTTTGGTACGTGCCAACACCCCAATATCACTGGGCTGAATCGGCTGATCGTTTAATGTCTGACCACTACTGAGCAAAATAGCAATGTGACGAGCGGTGATTTCATACTCATCATAGTCAAGATCTGCCTCTTTACCATTAGGCAGGTGCAATACACTCACTGGCTGTGCAGAGAGCACGTCAGTCACCAAGCTACTATCTTTTGCGCCTGAATCCTTGAACCAAGACAATTTACTCTGCTCTTTTGCGGCTTTGCTGTACTGATAATAAATACCAGTCCCCAGCTGCGCCAGCTTGTTTTCAGCAGTCATTGCTGTAGGTATACCAAACCAGCAATTGAGCGCATTAACCAGACTGAGGGTGGAGCGCCGGTTGGTGTTGAGCGTCCAAATGGTACTTTTGTCAAACTGCGCTTTCATATAATTATAGTTGGTCACGTCACCGCCACGAAACCCATAAATCGCCTGCTTTGGGTCACCAACCAGTAGCAAAAACTCATGGTTGGACTTTTTGGTGGCGGATTGCTTGTCATTATCTGACTGTTTGCGTTTACTCTTTGGCAAATAGATACTTTCAATCATAATGGCTTGCTCGCCATTAATGTCTTGCGACTCATCAATTAATGCAATCGGGTAATGGTGACGTATATAACGCGCCAGCTTATCCCCCTGCCGACCCGTTAGTGCTTGGTTTAAACGCACCATTTGTAGACTAAAGGTCGTCTCCCCTCGCTCCTCTAATATGACGGGCAGTCTGTTGCGTACGGCAAGCACGATATGACGATTAAGGTTAGCTAAAACCAATAAAATATGCTGATTTAACCTTTCGATCATATCCAAGAGTGCCATTAATTTACTAATGGTCTCTAATTCAAAAAGGGTCTGGTGCTCTTTTTCTCTATCTTTATTGAAATTCTTAATTTTGCCATCTTCATTTGGATATCTGGCGTCTTGTAAAGCGGTCAGAATCTTATTGTCACGCTCGTTCAAATGGCTGTTAAATGCTAGCTGGTATTGCGCTACCTTTTGATGGACATCAACAAGTGCATCGAACTGTTTAAATAGATTGGAACGCCCATTAAACCCTTGAGATTTCCTATAATCAGGATTTAGATAGGGCTGAAGATCTGCCAAATCTAACTGGGCAAACTCATGAATCAGCTTTTCATACGTATCAAAATCAAAACCTTGATCTAGTTTTATCTCATCAATCGGCGCAGAAATAAAATTCAGCGAGCGAGAAACGAATTTTTTATGATTACCTACTGCTGTCAGCTTACCTTGCTGATCCATAAGCGCATACAGTTTGGGCTGCTCGTGATGTAAGCGGCTTTGAAACTGACGCAGCTCATCATGAATAATACTGTCCGTGACCTGCTCGATACTACTGTCTTCTATAATCGCCATGCCTTGCTGATGACCGGTTTCACTACTATATTCCTTCAGCCACTTTTGCGCCAAGCTATCGAGCGTTCCGACAAACAGCTTATCTAATGTCGTTAATACTAATGCGGTACGCCGTATCGCCTCCGCCATAGGATAGCTATACACATGATCTAATAGATAACCGACTAAATGTAGGTTAATGGGATCGTCCATAATAGCGTTTAAGCGTGCATGTTTGGCTTGCTTGATTAACCATTTTCCGCGCGCTTTTTTTACCTGTGCGCGCTTTTTCCTAGCCATCTGCTTATCATAGTCAATATCTTGATTGAACTCATCAACGTCTGTCTGAGCAATTGGTTCGATACTGGAATCACTGCCTTCTAGTTTATCCTTGTTGTTATCGTCACTGTCAGGCAATACCTGCAGTAGGTTGGGATATAAGTTATCTTTGTTCTTGGTATCTGCACTCAGATTATTGACCCATTGTAATAGCTGATAGAACTCTACCAGACGGTCGTGGATGCGCTGACGCATTTCGGCGGCGGCGGCTCGAGTAAAGGTAGTGGCAATGATTTGCTCTGGCGCACGCCGCGCTTCAATCAGTAGACGCAGCACAATGCCAGTCAGCGTCCAAGTCTTACCCGTACCTGCTGAGGCTTCGATAAGGTGCCGACCCGTTAAAGCAACAGCAACCGCTGGCGGCACTTCTTCCTTTGTCTTGGGCTCAGCTGTAGCATCTGAATGCTCATCAAATAAATTTGGTTGTGTAGAGATATCAATGGTATTGGTTATGTCGGTAAAATCTGTCATATGGACGTATACTTTTAATTATTATCGATTAGATCAAAAGGATAAAAGAGACACTAAGGGCTAGCTATCCAATCCTTTTAGTGCCGCAAACATTGGCTCATATAGTGGTTGCGCCAAGGTGGTCAACGCCGCTGATAAGGCTCTAAAGGCATCTTGGTCACGCAGCACATATTGCCAAATGGCATGCTGCGAGCAAGTATCGTATACCATGTCTGAGTTATAATTAGGTCTTAGCCAATCTGAGAAGTCTGCTCGTTTTGGCCGATAATTGCTATTTTCATTATCATCTGCCTGCGATTTTGAGCACTTAGCCAAATAATTGAGCGCATACTCAGGCAGTAATGCGATGGGTGTTTGACCCGATAGGTTGCCAAAAATCGCCCATTTTATCAGTTCTATCACTGCATCTTCATAGACGATTGGGCTTAGTTTAAATGCGATGACATTTTTGTAAGCATCTACTTTTGAGCTGGATTTATTAAAGCGCCAAATACTCACGCCATCATTTGCTGCCACTTGCTCAGCCGTAGTGCGTCTGGCTACTTGCCAGTATAAATGCGACAACCAAAACTTAAGGAGGTGTTTTGGACTGGCAGAATTAGGCAGTATATTTAACCATTGCTTAGGTGATTGCTCGGCATAGGTCATGCCTGACTGAATATGAGCGTTTTTATCATAGTTATCTGATGATACTGATATTGGTGATAGCATTGGCGTTAATAGCGGCACTAGGCCTTTTATCTTAATGGATTTAGGCAGTAATGAAAGCCATGTGTCTATGTCTATCTGACTGTTTGGGTTGTTATTCACATGATTGAGCACAGCCACCAAATCTGACAATTCAACGGGTTTTTCTATGGTCGGGGTAAGTAACTGCAAATCTGCAATACCCTCTGTTCTACCTGCATTAGGTACGATACGCTCACCAAAGCCATTAGCAATTAATTGCTCTTCAAACTCTAGACACTGCTGCTGTAATTGTTGTTGTTGATTGGGTAACGTGGTTTGGCGCGCCACCCCTGCTGGTATGATTTTTTGATACATCAACGTTGAGCTATCTTGCTGAGCCATATTATCAGTACGCTTATCGGTGGCCAGCGCTTTAATCAAATGATCTTTTATCTGATAAGTTGTCAAGTGATCCAAAAACAATGGCTCTTGATGTGCCATCGCTTCCTCACCTTGTACCACATGCACTTTTTGAGACCGTAAAAACGCTTTGGCAGGGTGGCGCACTTGATACACCAACATACCTTCGATATCTATCTCCCCAATGTTAAATACGGCGTCACACACCATGCGGGTAAGCACCTGAGTCCTATTGCTCATATCATTAGCAGTAACCAAAGTATCCAGTCCTAGCATATTGGCCAATGTAGACACGGTTTGATGATCTATGTTCCCCAGTCCACCCAAGCGATCACCCAGCATTTGAGCAATGGCTTCGTACTGTGTTTTTGTGGGCAAACCAATCAGTTGTGGATGCTCGCTAGATCTTCTTTTCTGTAGTGTCTCAAACACCGCTTGCCATAGCGGCGCCGGAGGGAATTGTTTTTTCTGAGCCAGTTTGGTTTTGCGCATGGCTTTATTTAGCAACCTATCTAGCTCATCGGCTGCTGCAGTATCAGGGTTACTATCGCTAACATCATGAGACGTATTGCTTAGATCAGCATTGACATTGGACGTATCAGCCTTTTTCTCAGAAATCCCTTCAATATCTGCTTCAAACAAGCTCTTGTGAAAAGGTAGTGCTGGATGCTCAGTGACCAGCCACTCTTTGATGAGCTTTGGTAAATAACGCTTAAGACTCTCTGTCGTTGGATCAATACTTTCAGGAAAAGTATCAAGCGAGTTGACCTGCCACTGCACCTCACCTTGTAAGAACTGTAATAATTCACTCACTGGGTTGGCTGGTAGATGTTCGTGAGTGTCAGTCAGGCTTTGGCCATTGTAGAATATCCAGCATGCACTACGCGCACATAATAATGCATCCAAAAATGCCCCGTTATCATCGTCCTCGCTGACTCTGTCACCGCGGCGTGAATTGGTCGCTTTCATCAAATCATATCGGTTGTCTCGGTCACGCCCAGGAAACTCAGAGAGATCCATATTGAGCATGACCACCAGCTCAAAAGGGACGTTCCGTAGTGCACCAAATCGACCAAAAGTAATCACACCAGTCGGCTCAGCACTGACTTGCTGGCTTTCAAGCTCAGCTTCGATACTGTCTAGCATAAAGCTCAGCTTGAGCGGTAATTGCTCGACCCCTGCCAGCCTTTGCTCCACCTCTACCCTACTGCTATCACCACTAGAGTATTGTCTATAATGACGATTGGCACGTAAGCTCGATTTAAAGCCATTCATCGCATTATAGATAGCGCGCATCGTGCGTGTTTGATCGACATCGCCAAAGTATCGATGGATAACTTGGGTCTCAATCTGATCTAGCCAATCTTCCGCTTTCATTTTTTGTGTATGGTCATCACGCCTTGCCACCAAACCAGCATAGATACGACAAAGCGCTTCTACAATCATGGCATCATTTAGACTCACTTGAGCGAGTGGTAAGCTCATCTCAGGTACAGCTGTACTTGGCCATTCATCCTGAGCCAAAGGATATAAGCAATCGCTCAGACTCGCCTCTGGCATAATTAATCCCAAAGTCAGTCTGTCTAACGCTTGTGCAAAGCTAAAGCGATAGTCATAGTCATTAACATCTAGGGTCTGCTTTAGATGCAGCTCGTCAAACCCGCGGATAAATCCAGCCTCCACCAACAAATCACAACCACGGCTCATTTGCTCATGGGTCAACCCAAAACTCTCAAATAAGGGTGGCAGCATCAACCAGTCCAACACCTCAGCCGCTTCAAAACGAGCGCTATGACTGCCAAGCAGCTTATAAAATCCAATAATCGCTTCCCATAACTGGCGAATATCAGCATCGACAACACCAGTCACCTTAGCAGGCAAAGTCAGACCATCTTGTCCCCTGCCATTGACGAAAATAGAGCTAATTAACGCATGATGACGCTCAACATCAGGTAGCAACACCACAATGTCTGATATATGGCGCTTTTTTTCACCAGATTTGATAGGCTCATTTAGCCAGCGTCCAATCATAATGCGCAGTACTTCAAGCTGGCGCTGTAAATTATGACAAGAATGAATGCTTAGGCTATTATCTTGAGAAGAGATAGCCCAAAAACGGTCTTTTTCAAAGCGTTTATTTTCTAGCACATCATCGTCGTACCATGACGTTTCTTGCTCAAAATCCAATGCTATTTGGTTACCGACGGCCTCTGAGACTTTTGCGGCTGTCGCTTGTTGTGTTGATTGCTCGTCAAGCATCAACACATCGTTTTGCAAACGGCGCAATAAACTTGGGCCGTTTTCTGCTGCTTGCAACCTATGATCGTCATCACTATTACTGATGCTGCCATCGATGACGCTACCAGTTTCGCCGTCAAACCTATCACTAAAGTTATCTTGCCACTCTACTAGCGCCTCTTGGTATTGCTCGTTACCTGACAAATTAGCTAGCATGGCGAAAGTATCACGAGACTGTTTGCCTAAACGCGACAGTAAACTGTGCCCGTAATCACGTAAAAACACGCTTTGGGGATTAATGATCTGCTGACGCTGTAACCATGACTTATCGACAATATCTGCCCAAAACAGTTTTGAAGGATTGTAGTGTAGTAACGTGATGTTCATATATTTCGATAGGCGCTGCAAAAAGTCGAGCTCAGTCTGTGGCAATTGCTGGATTGTAAAAATACGCAGCACCGTGGGTAGCTTGGCTCGCTCATTTGCCTTATTATTTTCTAGCGCTGACCAAAAGGTACTTTCAATTGCCACGCGGTGCTGATGTACATCAGCAAATAATTGCGACCACAAAAAGCGCTGTGCAATCTCTAGCTCTACATAATGCGCTACCAACCACTCAGGCGTACCGCGTGCATACTGATCAAAACGTAGGGACAACGCATCTTTATCTGCGATTAGCTTATCTACATCAAGCAGCTTGTTGTCCGACCATAGCGCTAGCCAATCCTCACGGTGAGTCAAATAACGGTTAAACACCCTTGCCAAATCGCTTGCCAGCTGCCAAATGCGGGCATCTTGTTGCGCTTTATCTTGCTTAACCCCTTCTTGTGGCTCGTCAATCAAAGATGCTAACAACGGGTGCACAGGATGCGTGTCATCATTGACAATCGACGATTGATAGTAAGTTAGGTATCCGAATAGTCGCCACTGCATCACCGTTGGCGACAGCACGGCAACTTCGGGCACGTTTAAGGTTGCTGCGTCAGGATTAACCTCTAATAAATAGGTATTATGGCGAGTTAACACATCCTGCATGAGTGTCCACTGATACTGACCCCAAAATTTGGTACGTACCAATGTACTGATGCCAGCACGGCTAGCAATGGTTTTATCCAACCAATCGCCCAATACCATTGACGGTACAATAACGATAAAGGGTTCAAAAATGTTCTGGCTCTTTGATTGATATTGCACCAATAGCTGGTCAACGAGATTTTCGGTACGATGTGACTGAATGATAGTAAACATAGACAATAATCTGATTGGAATAAGAGTAAGCGCTGAGAGCCACTGTTGGTTACAGCTAACCTGTCAGTCACTACACTTGTAATAAAAGTGCCATAGACAGTAGCAATGAAGCCTGAATTGATACTCATCAATACATCTTTGGCAGTCGTCACTGTAATGCATTTCTGCTAGCATTATATGATGTACAATACGCTTTCATAAATAGCGTATATGTTCTGTCAGTGTGCCACTGATATTCGATGTTTACCAGTATAGATATCAGCATTATACTATCTTGCGACATCTAATGTCGCTTTGTAGCACTGCTCATAATTATGATAATAAAATATACATTGCCGCTCTTTTAAGTTATTTTCTATACCTTATTTCGACCTAACCTTCATTATCACGAGATGATTTAACATTATGCCTTTGCGTCCTATTGATGCCATCTTTGTTCATCCTAAACAACGTTTATACGTTGTTTACTATCGTGGTGAGCTATGGCAATTACCGCGTATGAAAATCGATGATAAATCATGGCAAAACAGACGTCCTTATACTGACGACAGTGGTTCACTTTACCTGAGCATTCACCAAGCCATTAGCGATCCTGTATTGGCACAAAAATTACGTACATTAGATTTGCCTGTTGCAGTACGTGGTAGCACCTTATCGCGTTTTGAAGCATGGTGGGAGGCGCATGGGTTTAAATGGCTAAAAGACAAGCTCATGATCGGCCAGTCGCCATTAGCTGCACATCAAGCGACAGCCTATGCAAAAGCGATTGATAGCCAGCCTGCCTCGCTTAGTAATAACCGTACTGAGAATAAAACCCCAGCTTCTATGCCTTTTTTTGTGAACACGGATGTGTTTGCAGAGATGTTGACAGAGTTAACCAATGAAGTACTCGATCAAAAGCTTTGACTCAAGCCATATATCACCTATAGTGTGTTGTGTAAATTTTGAACTGAATCCATTAATAAAAGAGCGGTAATATATGAAAGACTACAAGCTGCTACTGGCTGGGCTAATTTTATTGCTGCTAGCAATTTTTATCGCTCTGATTACGTGGTTGTGGACCCACAATCGTAAGAATATAGATCCGCTACCTATCATGGCAAGTGAGAATGAGTCTGTAACTGCTAAAGGCGATGAGACTGCCAAAACTGTGCCTGATAGTGTCCTGTATGTCCGTGCAGCAGAGAATCTGCAAGTGCCGTTGGACGATATTATTGTCAGTTTTGAATCTCGTTATCCTCATATTCAAGTATTGGCAAACTATGTGCCGCCAAACACACTTTTGACCTTATCAAACAATAATATCGTTGCTAACAACGACAGCGACGCCGCTTTTAATACAGACGTCATTATCGCAAATGATAGGCTATCGGCAGATCGTCTCGCGCCGTTACAAGCAGAGCTGACAGCGTCTCAACACCAAGATAACCAGAGTAAGGAAAACACCAATACAGTTATTACAGAGGATGAAACCGATAGCGGAAATACTGATAGTGAGCAGGCAACTACCGAGAACGATAATAAAGAGGCACGTACACTAACCTCTTTTAATTATGCCTTGAAAGATAAGCAGGAGCTCGAAGGCGTTGTTTTGACAGACCGTACTGTTGCCGTTAGTTTTCGCAATTTCTTACTCTCTAGTACGGGCCAAGGTATTTTAGAAAAATACGATTATTATAATATTAATGGTTATGAGAATAGCGTGAACGACTTGTTTCAACCAACATCACGGGCAAAAAAGGCATCAGGTGATAATCCAGTAGATGTCGCTGATGCTCTTAGCAATGGAGATAAATGACAAATTATCCCTATTTGTCTTTTGTTGATTGCTTTTATGGCGGCTTTTTCCTACAATGTCACTCCATAATGCGCCTATAGCTCAACAGGATAGAGCAGTTGCCTCCTAAGCGATCGATCCGAGTTCGAGTCTTGGTGGGCGCACCATCAAATATAATTTTAATTACCGATAATCCCTTGTATGCCACGCGCTACAAGGGTTTTTTATTGTCTATTACACGATAGCTTACGATTAATAACGGTATCTGCTACTTGTACGCGGCAATAATAACGGTATTATAGACGGTATCCATCGATACCGCCAAATAGGATACCGTCAAAATGGCTAAAATAATAAAACCATTGACCGACTCGCAAGTTAAACAAGCCAAGCCTGCTGATAATCCATACAAATTGACTGATGGTGGTGTATTGATCAGCTAATTTAGGACACCTGATAAGAGGTTTTGATTAAAGTAACGTCTTTCTTTTTCAGCCGGCGATAAATAATGATTGAAGCTGTGCGGTCTTACCGTTTGGTAGTAACCCCAGATATAATCGCTAATAGCACTTGACGCTTCAGCTGTATCCTCGTAGCCACCCTTAGGCATCCATTCTGTCTTAAAGCTTCTAAAGAAGCGCTCAGTGGGTGCATTGTCCCAACAATTACCTTTTGGCTCATACTTTGTGTCATGCCCTCACAACTAGACACAGATTCAGCGTATGCCTTGCTAGTGTAATGTGTTCCTTGATCTGAGTGAAACAAGACACCACTGGGTTTAAGTCTCGTCTGATACGCCATCTGTAGTGCTTTAGTAGTCAGCACACTGTCAGGTGAGTCTGAGACACTAAAGCCCACCACATGTCGTGCAAACAAATCTAATACTACCGCTAAGTAACACCAGCCGATTTTGATACGAACATAAGTCACATCACCTGTCCAATCTTGATGAATTATTTAATGCTTCTGGGTTCAAGATTGAATCAAACGAAGATTTTGAGGCTATTCCAGACGAGAAATGGGAAAGCTTTATCCAAGAAAATACTACTTACGAAAGCTGGCAAGAAATGCAAGAGGCTGCTGGCGTAGAATACGCAAGAAATATGCTACTTAAAGGATTGAAATAAAATGTTTGTATTTTTTACCATTAATAAAAAGCCCCGCTAATGCGAGGCTTTTTATTAAATAGCTAATATCAATGTGCAAAAAAATTCTTTTCTGCCAATAATGCAATAAAATTACTTCTACTCTTATAACGTTCTTTATTGCTTGCAACTTTCTCATCAATCATATGAATCAGACGACTTGGTAAAGTTACATTGATTTTTTCAGTTTTTCCGAGATAACGATTTACATCGACTGGCGCTAAAGCCCAAGTTACACCTTCGTACTCTAGATTATCCATATAAGCACCGATATCAGAAGGAAGTGGGATTTGTTCTCCATCTTCTACCAAGCCTTCTAAATGCAGCTCGATAGCTTCAATCGCCATATCAACAGCATCTTGATAGTTATCAGCAGCAGAAAAGCATCCTGGTAAATCAGGTACACGGATACCATGCGCTGTATGACTATCTCCTTTCTCGATTGCGATAGGATAAAACATGGCTAGACTCCTTTAAATAGGTTTTATTAATTCAACGGTATAGATTATTTCAAAACAGATTTTTTATTAGTATTTACAAGTTAGCTGTAGTCAAACGTTAGCTTCGTTTGCAAACAAAGCGAACTATTGCTAAAGCCACTGGATCATTTCAATCCAGCTTGTTTGAAAATACTATTAACAGTACCTTTCGGTAGGTCTTTTTTAGGGTGTGGGACAGTAACCCTGCCCTTTTTAGTTTTATGCTTGTACTGAAAATGACTACCCTTAGTGGCGACCCAATACCATCCATCTGCTATGAGCATATCTATAAGCTCGGATGACTTAATAAAAACCTCCTATAATCAAAATTCATTTCTATTGTAATAACCATAACCCTAGGGGTATGAATTATTAAGTACAATATAACCCTAGGGTTATTATATGTCAAATTTATTCTTAAATATTTCAAAAAGGGGAAAAATCAGCTACTGCAATAACTTCGCCAGCCACCGCAACCTTGACGTCCATATTCTGAGTTGATGGTATGTTAACCGCAATCTCTGGCACAACTTGCCACGGTACAAGCCGTGATAATGTAGGAGCAAGCTCTGACAGCTCGCAGATATTTACCACTGCATCAAGTTTAATACGAATATGACTGGTCAAAAACCTATCTATACGCGCGGTATCGGTCAGATATGAGGGATATTTGTGCGCTAAGGATTTAGAGTGCCAAAGCCTCATAATTTCATTTTGTTTGGGGTATAGCGTATCAAGAACAAACTGCAAAAATCCCAGTCCGCGCTCACTTACCAGCGCTTGCCAATTGGCATAGATAATCCGCATCAGCCTGTCTGACAAGCCCTCATCATCACGTCTAAGTACTACTAAACCGTTTAGCTTAGTAAAGCACTCTACGACCGACTGACGACCCTGACACAGCACGCTGTAATTAAATATAGTTGAAAATACCATTGAGCGCATTCAGAGAATAATCATCAACCATTTATGCAAATACATCCGCGATCGCTTGCTCAAGTTCGCCCACTTTGTGGCTTTTTACAATCGAACCAATATACTCACTGGTCGGTAAGCTGGCTCGCTGCATATCTACCCACTATATCGGTCATACTGAACTGCCGCTATCAGTGGTTTGCGTTACCCTGATAATGATTGTATCTTCAGGAAGATAGGCCCACTGACGTGGGACCTATACCGTCAAATCCGTACACATCAACTTGGGAGATAGGAGTATTACATGTTGAATGAAACTATCAGATCAAATTTTAGAATTAGTTTCTATTGCTAAATTGAGACTCGATTGGCTTAATATCATAGCCAAAATATTCCTCTATAACGTCTTGCAGGTTATTCATACTGATGTTCGGCACCTCCTCGTAGCCACTATTGCTGTAAATTTCTAATTGGGTATCGCGAATAAATAAAAAGCGTTTACCAACAACCATCGAGAAACGCAACTGGCTACTAAATGGATAGATAATATCGGCAGAAAACCGGTTTTCAATACTGTGGTAAATTTCGGATTCAGACTTTGCGGCAATATCAATTTCCATTTGTTTTTGTTCTACATTACGTTTTCGGTGGTAGACTGTGATCACACCATTTTCTATTGCGGTCCTAAAGCGCATACCGTAACACTCATATAAAATGGGGGCTGCGGCTGGAATAAGTTGAATTGATGGCCATCCATTGCCAATATCTGCAAAGTAGCGCTGGTTGTTTATTTCAAGTCTTACTAGTCGATGAATATCTTTTCCACCAATGCGAGCAGAGTGCAAGTATGCATCTAATCCAGCTGCTTTGGTTGCAGCTAAGTAGCTTAGAGCTTTGTCTGAACAGGTACCACCATATGCCATCGTTACAGGGTGTACGTTGTTGAGTAGGTATAAGTTATGGAATGGCTCTTGAATAAATTTATCGAGTAGTATTTGTTGAGCTAAATGCACTGTCATCTATGAGCCCCTCCTCGTTTAGCAATAGCAGAATCAAATGTGGGGTAGCTAAAAAAGTAAGGGTCGTCTACATCGTATGTGAATGTATCTTTCCATATTTCCTTAAGTTCTACCATTTCTGTATTACCGTTACGGGTTAAATAGTCCACTACCAACTTTCGAATGCCACTACCAACATCAAAGGAGGTCTTTTTTCGGTTTGCGATCTCGACAGGCAATAAGTACCTAAAGGCGTCTCTAAGTGCTATCTTGTTGTGACCTGGAATATAGAACTGTTTATGCTCAAGGTTATCGGCAACTCTCTTTACTGTCCGATCTAAAAATGGACAACGAGCTTCAATACTATGTGCCATGCTGCACTTATCAAGCCTACGAAGTTCCGTAAAGTGCATATCGGTTATCAGCTTGGTACGAGTAATTTGCCACTCTTGTTCGGATAGTTGCTCATGGTAACCAGCAAATAGCTCATCTGCCCCTTCTCCGGTTAGTACTACCTTTAAGCCTTTCATACGTGCTGCTTGAGCTAATAAATAGGTCGCAAGACCATTGCTAATGATCGATGGATTGTAACTTTCAGTTGCGTAAAGTACCTTATCAATCAATGCGGGTAACTTTTGCTCACTTGGTAATGGGATGTATATAACTTGTTTTAATCCTAAGTGTTTAACAAGTCTTTCAACCATAGCAACATCAATACTATCGGAATCTCCCAGAGTAAAATAAGTTACATCTTGGCGATGCTGACAAGTTATAGCCGCAATAATCGAACTATCTAGACCTCCGCTCAGGAAAACACCGAAGGGCTGTTTGGGTAAGCGTTTAATGACTGCTTGTTCCATTGCTGAAAGCAGATTAGATGTTGTACTAGTTAACTGTTGGTGGCGTGCTATTTGAGTAAGCGTGCCCCTGGCTAAGTCAAGCTGACTAATACCAAGGGGCACTTGCTCGAACCAGTCAATATTTTGTAGGGCTTTAAGTTCACTGACAACAAACAGGTTGTTATTGGCTTGGCCATAAAACAGTGGCTTTTTACCCATATGGTCTCGAAACAATAGAATCGAATTTGTCTCCAGCTGATAAATAACCCCTGAATAAAATCCGTCTAACTCGCTTAGTACCTGCTCACCCAGTTGAGCAAATAGTGGTGCGATTACATGTGTATCGCAGTCGCTATTACGGAAGAGGTTATATTGTTTTGCAAGTAAATCTGCATTGTAAATCTCGCCATTAAAAGCTCCTATCATACAGCTGGATTTGTAAGGTTGGCGTCCTGTAATGCTTTCATCATTAATTGCCAAACGTGCAAACCCAATAGCTAACTTTCCCTCGATCCAATAGTGTTGGTCATCAGGACCTCGATGAGTAAGGCGAGTTAAAGCAGCTGATATATTCTGTTCGGCGGTATCACCGTGAAGCACGACTATTCCGCACATAGTTGCGCTTCTTTGTTGAACTGTAGCTGATTACGCAATTGCATTAACAGTTCACCTAACCGATTCAAGCCACTACCATCTTCTGCATCGCCCCAATAACTGTCATTGAGTGTATGTTCGGCTATGTGATATTGCTGGGTTGATAATAATAATTCTTCAAGTTCAGGGTTTTGAGTAAATTTGGCTGTAAGTGCTTGCAGCATTATATCTTCCTTCATGTTATGCCAGTTAGGTTGTAGGTGTTGTGATTCTAACTGCTTAGCCATTTGTTTGGCTAACATAGGACTTGCTGCACAGCGTATGCGCTCTTGCAATATAGGGTCTCTAAATTTTTGTGCTTGGTAAAAGTGCTCTGTTGTCGGCCAAATTTTATTATGCAGATAAATGGCATGTTTTGAAAAGTTAGAAAACTCTCCCCAGGTTTGGTCTGAATGGTAAAATAAAATAGAGTTAATATTGTCATATTCGACACCTAAAGGCAGGCAGTGCCCTAATTTTTCGTTTTTACTTTTCAAGTAATCTATATTTTCAGGCCGTATTTGTGGGTGTGTATTAAGTAGTTCTACTTCGATTCCTGCTTTTTCTAGTGCGCGTCGCTTACGTGGGTTATTTGATACCAAGCGCACTTGTTTTATTGCCATTTCTTTTAGCACATCTATGGCTGGTGCATAGTCGCGAACATCTTGTTCTAAACCCAGTGCCTCAAATGACTCTGCTGCATCTAAAGCTTCACTCTGCATTTTGTATACTGCTTGAATCTTATTAGAAAGGCCCTGACCACGGCCTTCTTGATGTAAGTGGAAAATTATCCCACTTCCATTGCGTGCCATTATCTTCATGGATTCGCGCAATTGGTCGGCACAGTCACAGTCCCTTGCTTCAAATACTTCAGAGGCTAGGCAAGAAGAATGTAATCGCAGTATTGGTTTACTTTCTAGTTTATTGATATCACCAAAGGTGACTACTCGTAACATTTCATTGCCAGTATCGTACATTCTAAATGTACCGTGTAGTGTTGGGAGTTCGCAGTAATCTTTAAAAGGCATTTTATTCTATTCTCTCAAGGGTTTTCTGATGTGCTTTTGCAAAGCGGTTACTCTGCGGCACTATTTGATTTAAAAATTCGTAAATATGGCACTCGTTCATTTGTTTAACTTGGGTTTCTAATTTAGTAAAAGCATCTAGGTTAAATGAGCTAGCCAAGTAGTTATACAACTCGCTTAGTTCTGGATATTTGGATAAAGCTTGCGCTAAGCCATTAATCCGATAAAAGCTAAGCCTTAAACGTGAAAGACGAGTATTGCATTCTGATTTGGTCGCTTTCCATACCTGGTTAATCTCAATATCGGTAAAAACCAAGTTATGTCGTTCGTTGTTTCGTAGAAATTCTTGCAGACCAGCATACAATGCCGATCCCATGATTTCATCCTGTACTTTACTTAAATTCAAAATTGGTTCGTGCTGTATGCGCCCAGTATGTTGAGCAGGAAATGGCGCACTTTTAATAGTTAGCCCATGGTAATGTTTGTTGACTATTGCCCAAACCATGTCTGAACGTCGAGCTTCACGGCCGTTAATCTTAAAAATTAGGTTAGGCGTTTCTACTAAGGCTTTAGCGTTTAGTACAAAAGTGTTGCCTCCACGGTTTACCGTATCTTTTGCTGTAGCTAATGGGGATATTGAACATGTTGGAACAATGCCACGAGTGAGTGGAAATCCTGTGACCAATAAAGGCGCATGTGCAATCAATCGAGAGCGAGCTTCAGTGACGCTTTCACCTTTGTAAGCGGGTTCGAGCCAAAATGGTGCTTCAATATGAGCCGTATGTTTACGAGATAAGTCATAGTAATAATCAGGATACTTATCTCGAAGTATTGTATTTTCGTGGCTGCGATCAGGCAGTTCGATATTGTTTGGTATTTTATCAAGCCAGCGTAAGTTATGAAGCAGATCTACTAACTGGCCACGTAGGCCATTTAATGGAGGGTTAGGTGATGATCCTTCGTATTGTCCGATCACTATATCGACATCTGCTTGCTTAAACACTGGTAGCCAAGCTAGAAACTGTTTGGCTCGGGAATCTAAACGCATATCGTCATCAAGGATCCAAGCATAGTTATTTGGAGTCGTTATGCATTTTAAACCAACATATTTTTGCAGCATGCTCCGTGCATGTGCAATTCCCACTTGGCCTTTCGGTCGTTTGGCCAAGTCGGAACCAAATAGGCCGCTTGCAGCATCTTCTATCTGTTGTGTTTCGCTTATTATTTTTATATCACCCACTGACCTTTTACTGAATGAAAGCGTTTCTTTCACAGAAGTATCTGAGCAACCGTTGCATAGCACTATGGAGTTTATACTGGATAAAAAATCACATTGTGCAAGATCAGCAATACTATTCAATAACGGCAATAACTTATGCGCATCACCGGTAATCACACCAATAGTTAGAGCAAATGGTTTGGGTGGTTTTTCTAGTGGGCCAAGAGGCAACCACGCATCCTGTGCTTGTTTAAGGTTACAATCAATACCAGTTAAACTTTGATGAAATGCTTGATAGCCCTGCATTTCTGGGATATTTATTGTATGCAGAGATTGTCGCATTAAGTGCCCGAGATTTGGATGATCCACATGATGAATACTTAGATAAGCCCTCCGAGCCATATGTTCGAACCCTAATTCATTCCATGGGCGAATATCCGCGCCATAATCAATCAGTTTCACTTCACTCTGGGTTTTTATTAAGTTTTTCGGGTGCATGTTGTTACATACAATTCCTGCTTTACTGCAACTGTGTAGCAAGTTAATCACTTGTTCGCAGTTGCCACCCTGATAAGGGGTACTATCTTCAAAGGGATAAGCGAGTACCAAAGTTTTTCCATCTGATATAACTTCGTCAAGGGTATATAAACCAGGTAGATTGTACTGTTGTGAACTGAACCATTTTAAAAATTTGATTTGCTCAGCAGGTATGTGGGTTTTCCAATAGTCAATGCATTTAAAAACACGTTTACCATCTGTCATGACAACAGCTTCAGAGCCCATACCAAGTAGTAGAAGCTCATGAATACCAAATAGCCTTCTGATACGATCATTAGCTGCATCAATGCGGCATTGTTTTATTCTATTAGCGAGTGTTGCATGCGGTTTTAAGAGGAGCTCATTACAGCGGTTAGTACATAAATGACGAGCGCCTAAGTCCGTCAGTATTGTTGATAAATCGTTCTCGCTTCCAATAGAGCGTTGCTTTTGAAAGTCACCATCTTTTAATACCCATGCGCTATTACCAATATTTTCTTTGGCAACAAATGCTGTGGCTGTTTCAATACATGTTTGCTGATAGCATAAATTATAGCAAGTAACTCCCAGTTGATTCATTCGTTCAATAAACGCACGCAAATCAATCTGATCTAATTTTTTAATTGTGGTCAAAACGATATTGAAGCTAACCAGACTTTCTTGGCCTAAATAATGAACTTTTTCAATAGCTTGCTCTAATTGGTTAAATAAAAGACTTCCTAATTCAACGCCAAGAGTTAATGCGATTTGAGATTCCTGCTTTAGTATTTTTTTTGGTAATGTTTCTGGTTGCCAGAAAAATAGGCGCTGTGCGCGCTCAAGGAACGCGTTACTTTGATCAGCGCTCATACGTCCATGGTATTTCTGCCAAAAAACTGCTAACCCATTATTCTTGGCTGGTGAGTTTGGTGTACTAAGGCGTTGACGGTCACTATCGGCATAGTGATTCAGTAGTGGTTTTTTTATATTGCAGTAGCGTGTTGCGTCTAATTCACAGAGGCGTATACACAAATCTCGATCAGTGCAACTTGATAGTTGCTCATCAAAACCGCCTGCCATCAACATAATATCTAGTGATAAGAATAGGTTAGAGCCTTGAATACCTGGATTTCCGCACAAGAACAGTTCTTCATTTATTGAGTCGGGAGGTATACATTTAATAGGCTGCTGTTCATTACCTTCACAACGGTAAAATCCCGCTGCCACCATATTACAATGCTTTTTGATTGCTAACGATTTGCAGTTTTCTAAGTAGTTAGGATGCCATTCATCATCATCGTCAAGAAATGCTAGAAATAGTGAATCGAAATCCTGCTTTTGTTTGTTGCTCAGATACTCTATTGCCGTATTCCATGCTCCACTAGCACCGACAGTTCGCTGGTTTAGTAAATATTGAATATGGGAATTAGCTGATGGAATAGATTCGACTATCAGTCTGTTTTGACACTGAATTTGTTCTGGAGAGTCGTCTACAACAATAATATAGCTCGGTGATATGGACTGATTTAATAATGAGTTTATAGCTCGTTGCTTTAGTAGGTCAGGCCTGTTTTTAGTCGCAATAATTACTGCTATTTGTGGGGCGTTCAAACAATACTCCATTGCTAATGAGCAACTAGCTTCCATACTTGCATAGTCAGATCATAAAGCTTCTTGTATTAATAAGTTAGTAATTCGGTCAGAACTATTTAATATTTTTACTTTCATATCATTGGTTGGTACGAATACGGGTTACAGCTACATGAGAAAGGTTACTAGTGATTTTATACTCCCTTTCTGACGGGTAGTAGCGCAATGGCTTACAAACGTCACAGTGCCTGAAAAACCGTAACAATATACAATTATTATTTACTTATCAATTAATTTTGCATTAATCGAGGGTAACTGAACAATGACTGTGAAGGGTAAGGCTCCGCAGTTAAATTCGGCAGATACAATATCGAGGAAAGGGGAATATTACTTAATCTTCAGTTAGTTAAAAAGCCCCTTCCCTGTTTAGAGTATATTATCGTGTATGAGTTATTACACTTTCAATAACGACAGGTCTAAAGCGTTTCTAGATACGTACATGTCTGACTGGAGATCCAGACGTGACTTACTTGACCGGATGCCTTTAAGTTAAGAGCATTGGAAGTAGCTCTTTATTATCTGATCAGATATATGGATTCGCCACTATCAAGCTAGATAAGTCATTTCATTCGTATAATAAAATGACTTATCTAGCTTGACTGATACTCAAAATCCACTCTATCTTTAACTAAGTTTAACGCTATAGAAAAATCACTTTATAGGCTGGCTTGATATTTGTCAGATGCCAACTACTTCGTTAGTGTGGGTATAAGAATATCAAGATCATAAATTCATATACGGTATGACTGATTTTTATAGAAGTAAAAAAGATTGCCAACACTATACTAGGCATAGTGTTAGCAACCTTTCTCTAGTTAGTATTTTACTTAGGTGATGTGATTAATATTGGGGCTTGAATCTTACTACTATAATGGTTACTTAGCCGCTCAAGATATACTGGATTTAACCAATGACAATGATCAATACCATGACTCATATGCTCATAAATTAGGTATCGAAACGATGGCCGTACATGGTATGCAGGGTCGTGCAGTCCTAATAGACTTAGTTCGAGTATTTGGCAAAGGAAGAACAATAATTGGTTATAAAGAACTTATAAAAGCAATTGATCAGTTAAAAGTAACTGTGGAAAAAGGAGACATGTTAGTACTACGTACTGGATTTTCTGAAGCTCTTCTTGATATGCAAGGTAAACCTAACCTTGAAATTCTAGAAAAGACTGGAGCAGTTCTTGATGGAAGTGATTTGGAGTTATTAGAATGGATTACTAAGAGTGGTATTTCAGCAATATGTGCCGACAATTATGCCGTAGAAAATACTGAACAAAAACTTAATAATAGCTGTTGCTATAAACTACCGCTGCATCATCATTGCCTATTCAAGCTTGGACTACCTCTAGCAGAACTCTGGTATCTGAAAGATTTAGCTGAATGGCTAGAAAGTCGTGGTCGTAATCAATTTTTACTAACTGCTCCTCCTTTAAGGCTTCCAGGGGCAGTTGGTTCGCCAGTAACTCCGATAGCCACAGTATAGAATGTTAAATAAGCAGTCAACATTTTATGATAATTAATTAAGAAACTATCTACTTATAAAAAGATAACTATAAATTCTAGAAATAAACATTTAAAATTAGCTTCTTTATTACGGCAGGTCTTCATTTAAGAAATCAGGTATATTGCCGTCAAACAAGAAAGATAGCGCAGATAATATCGGTATATTAACCAGCTATTTGACGATGTTTGGCCATATTTAGCTATTTCTAGCCCATTAAGATGAGTATTAAGTAAATTGAAGATAGGCCCTAGAAGCTCTCATTAAAAACTTTAATTTGGTAACTATTGAATAATATGAACAAATCACAAGAACAGAAGATATCTACTGATAGCTCTGACTTCATTGCTTCTTTAGCTGCTGGCTTGGATATAATGCTGGTTTTTGATAAGAACCATTCAAGCATGACTCTTAGCGAGGTGGCTGAAAGAGCCAATATTGATAGAGCTAAAGCTAGACGTTACCTACTAACATTACATGCCTTGGGTTACGTCCACAAAAACAAACGTCAATTCAGTTTAACTCCTAGAACGCTGTCCTTTGGCGCAAGCTACTTGAACAGTACACATCATAACGAAATTATTCAATTCTACTTAGAAAGAGTAACTGAGGAAACTGGAGAGTCTTGCTCTTTTGCAGTTTTAGAAGGTAATGATGTTGTTTATATTGCTCGATCAGCAGCTGAACATCGCTTAACGTCTATTATACTATCTATTGGCACAAGACTTCCTGCAGTATACACCTCTATGGGTAGAGCTATTTTAGCGAACCTGCCAGATGAAGAACTAAAAAATTATGTCAAGAATGCGCAATTAAATGCTCACACTCAATACAGCATAATAGATAGTGAAAACCTGCAAAATATACTTCTGGGAGTTAAAGCAAAACAATATGCTATCGTTGATCAAGAGTTAGAAAATGGTTTGCGTTCTCTAGCTGTTCCTGTTTATAAATCAAATAACGAGTTAATTGGAGCAATAAATATAAGTGTAAATGCAATGCGCGTATCCAATGAAGTATTAACCGAACAGTTTCTACCTATACTTCATGAGTGTGCTGCAAATATACGTACTTATTATATATAAATATAAAGTTAATCAACTAATTTGCGTATGAAATCTTATACTTAACTTTTCAGATATAAACTCATCTAAGTATTGATATATTCTAGAATATTCCTCAATAGTATTATCAACACTAAATTTTTTTATTCTCCAAACTACCGACAAGCTATTTTACTATGGCCTTCAATAAGGCGTCTCGAGCATCTTGATAGAACTGTATATCTATCTTAGTAGACATATCATCTGACAGGTCATACAGCTGACGTCTAGCTGTAACTAGCATAAGTAGTACGCTAGTACCCTTCTCTACCGCTAGCTCGGCAATGTTTACTGGATCGGTAACAGGTTCGATAGAGCCACCTAAATTGATTTCCCCTATCAAGATAAAACCACCTTTTAATGATTTTTTCAATATACTACTGCACATGGCGACTAGCGCTGCCACACCAACTCTAGAACCTTTTTTAGCTGCATCAAAAGCTCTTAACTGTACCGTGAATTCATGAGCTCTAGGGTCACGATCACCTATGAGCTGCATGGATCGAGCATAGAGATTCTGTTCAGCGTAACGCAAAGACTCCTTGAATGCGGCAGGTGCTGGGTTATTGAGAATCTTAACCCCAGAACCTGGCCCCTCGTTTACCTCGATGCGATACAAACCGGCATTATCATCAATCTCAGTCCTGACCCCTGCCGTCAAATCCGTACAGATAAACTTGGGAGATTTTAGTTACGCAGCTTGACGATAATAATCAAACCACACTTGTCTTGGCGATTTATAACCTAAAGCCTTTCGAATCCTAGTCTGACTATAATACAATTCAATATATCCAATGATACTCAGCATAGCCAAAAAAACCCATAAGTTATCAGCTTATGGGTTCCCTTCATTTATTTTACAAGCTAAACAGTATTTACATGGAGTCGGATTTAGATGTCCGACTTAATATGTAATTTATACATTGTCCTCTTTAATCATATCAGCTGCCTTTTCTGCTACTATAATTGTAGGTGCATTGGTATTACTAGCCATAACGAACGGGAAAATAGAGGCATCTACCACACGCAATCTTTTAACACCTCGAACCTTTAATCGTGGTGTTACCACTGCCAAACTATCAACTCCCATTTTACAGGTGCCATTTTGGTGATAGTAACTGACAACTGATGATCGTGACCCCTGCCGTCAAATCCGTACAGTTAAACTTGGGAGATTTTAGTTACGCAGCTTGACGGTGTTCTTTGAGTATCCTAAAACATTAGAAAAGCCATTTATACCACCAATGCTATAGAATCACTGAATAGTCTCATTCGGACGGCGGTGAATAAGCGTAAGGTGTTCCCATCTGATCAAGCCGCATTCAAGGTGGTGTACTTAGCCACCCAGCAGGTATCCAAAAAGTGGTTGTTGCCAATTCGTAACTGGACGGCTGCTCTTAATCGTTTTATGATTATGTTTGATGATCGTATCAGTAAGCATTTAATCTAAAGGGCAGTTACACAGAATCTGGGATGGGCTCTCTTATGCAGGGGACGAAATAACTAGAAATATTAATATTCATTCTTTAAGTTTCCGACAATCCCGGGACGGTTCAGAGCGTGTATTACTCTTCTAGATTTTAGTATATTTGGTAACTGCTGCCATATATTTACCGTGTAGAATTCATCGAAGACCTTTACCTACTGCACCAATATTTACGCAAAGTTTGGGAAAATCTCAGTTTGGTAGGAATTTGATCACGGCTACATTTTATTCTGTTCAATGACTTCTAAAATCTTGTAAGCTTTCCATATATATCTAACGTTTAAGTACCATTTGCACTAAATGACGCAGAAATCGAGAGCCCAAAAAATAGTAAGAAATAGTTAATGGGCAACTATCGCAAATTTTGCGACAGTTACACCATTTTCTAAAATGCAGTTATCGCAAAAATTGCGACAACTGCCTCAACTTATGAAATGGAAAGAAAAATGTCTGATGATCGCCCTATCCTTGTAAGTGAAGCCGAAATTGCGAAGCGCCGGCATAGCAATGCACTTACTTCAGGTAGCTTTGCAGTAGACAATATACCTGCAAACCCTGACACTCAGTACCTTTTTGACGATTTTGTGGAAGGTCGGATTGCTACCAATGAGGAATTAATACAACTGTTACATGCTCATTACTCTAAAATAATAAACCCACCTAAGCCTTGATGGTTTAGATACATACCCTTTTAGCCTCCATTAGTTATGTCTTTAATTTACTAATAACAATCCAAAATCGAGGATTTACAGTCGGAACCTGTAGGCGTAAAAAAATTAAAAACACTAAATGACGTAGGAACGCATTCTGTTTTTAGAGCCTATATTGTTCGTCTGAATTTTATTGAATATACCTATTGTGAACCAATAAAGTGCTTTCACTGGTTCGGCACCCTAGTGAGGACTTGGATCTTGGTCTGTAGACTATTGGTAGTAATGGTTAGAGTTATATAAATAATTGTAGTGTACTTCACAGTGCATTTTTTTGGTAGTTAAACAGAATTCGGGATGGGCTCTGTCACACTGCTTGAGCTATGCTGAAGAAACCGTAGTGAACCCTGCCCTCAAATCCATATAATTAAACTTGAGACACTTTAGTTATGCAACCTAACGATAATAACCAAACCACATCTGCCTTGGCGATCTATAGCTTAAACCTTTTTTAATTCTCGTTTCAAAGCAGTGCTTTGCTAATCGCTCCTCATTATAATCAAGCTCAACATACTTAATAATATCGTTGATGGCTCCAGTTCTTATTTCAAAGTCTTGATGATACATAAGCTCATTCTTACTTGAGGAGCAGTACTCCTCACCCGAAAAGCTTTCTATGTGTGCGTTATCAAAGCAGTTGCCTTTGCCACTAACTGAGCTGTTAAAGTGATGCTGCTTGATGATGTGATACGCTTAGCTACAATACTAGGCTAGGCTAGGCTAGGCTGAAGAAAACATATTGCCCCAACACTATGGCCGCTCTTGAAGAAATCAAGTATTTTTTTGATAGTCATACTTTTATCAGGTGCCGCAGTCTTAGATTTTTGGCGTACAACATTATCAACAATAGAATATTTTCAACAGCATAAAGAGATAAAATCTTGAGTGCAAAGTCATCGCTAGCCGCTGATGTTATAGCCTACCAAACATTTATTATCTTTAAAATTATTTAGCTGACTTTTTTAATATCGGGGTTTAATTACAAATATTTTTTGCTAATTATTTATTTCAGAAAAACAAGCATTCATATTTGAATGACTAAGTGCTAAAATAATGGTTTAACACTCTTATATGATTGATTAAATTATGAATGTAAGGTTTGATTTTTATACGCCAAGTGAGATTGCCGAGATTTTAGGTGAACGCTTAAAAACGCAGCGATTGGCATTAAACTTAACACAAGCCGCCTTAGCAGAGAAGGCAGGTATTGGCGTCAGCACTGTAGCTCGCATTGAATCAGGTCAAGGCGGTACATTAGATAACGTGATCAGGCTCGCTATGGGGCTTGGCATGGTCCATCACTTTGCTGAATTGTTTGATATAGTACCTACCAACATAGAAGAGGTTATCGCTAAGAAAAATTCGCGCTTGCGTGCCTCAAATAAAAGCTGACATAAGGTAACCAATTCAGTGTATCAACCGATATCAATTGTCAATATTTACTACCAGGGATTCGGGGACAAACGTCTTATCGGTAAATTAACAATGGATGGGCGACGCCCTACCTTTGGCTATGATGCAGCGTGGCTGGCTGATGGACTGGAGCTGTCACCCATTGAGATGCCATTACGAGCAGCACCGTATTATGGTACTCATGCGTCGAGCCATTACTTATGCGGATTATTATCAGACAGCTTACCCGATGGTTGGGGAATGCTACTAATGGATAGGTTTTTTCGCAAATTTATGGACAGCTCTGCACAACAAGTGAATGTTTTGGATCGTTTGGCTTATATTGGTGATTCTGCAATGGGTGCGCTTAGCTTTGAGCCACAACAAGACCTGTCAGGCGCTGATATAGATATCACTGATTTTACTTTATCTAAACTAGCCGCTGCCAATCAATCGATTTTATCTGGACAAGATAGTGACATACTGGCTGAGCTCATCGTCATTGGTGGCTCACCACAAGGCGCAAGGCCAAAAGCACTTGTCCTATATGATGAAGCAACCGAGTTTATTGCTACGGACTTAACAAGCGAACAGCCATCCGCAACGCCGTGGCTGATTAAGTTCCCTGCCCAATCTGAGCATAAAAGCGTTTGTCTATTAGAGTCACTTTATGCTGATATGGCTAAGCAAGCAGGCCTAAACATGCCTGCGCATCATTATTTTGATATCGGTGAACAACATGCTGCTTTTGGGGTTGAGCGTTTTGACCGCATGGGCAATCAACGCGTTCATACTCATACACTGGCGGGTTTGTTAGATATTGACTTTCGCATTCCTTCAATAGATTATTTGCAGTATTTGCGCTGCGTGCGTATGTTGACTCAATCGCAAGTTGCTGTAGAAGAGGGTTTTAGACATGCTGTATTTAATGTCATCTTTAATAATAAAGACGATCATAGCAAAAACTTCTCTTTTATGATGGACGAGGCTGGCAGGTGGTCGTTATCGCCCGTCTATGATCTCGCTTATAACTCAGGTATGAATGGTTATCACCAAATGGATGTAACTGGTGAAGCTCAATACCCTACCCGATCTCACTTACTAAAATTGGCGAAGCAAGCTGATATTAAGCGAAACAAGGCACAAGCTATTATTGATCAGGTAGCATCAGTTGCTGAGGACTTTTTGACTGTTATTAAAGATCAAAACATTGAGAAAGAATTATCAAATCAGGTCATTCATGATATAAAAGCCAATCTCAATCGGATGGCAAATCAATAGACCTTAAGAAGTTGTTAAATTTGTTGTTAAAAATAAATACTTAACTACCTTATCCCTTAATAATAAAGGATTATACTAAGTTAGTCTTTGCGTGGTGGGCGCACCAATCATGGTATTTTTAGCTTATTTTAAAGCCCCACAACCTTCTGATTATGGGGCTTTTTTACTTCTTATCGCGTCATAATATTGCATAACTTACGATGTATTTTCATCTAGCATATTGTCAAAACACAGAATATCCGGCATCGCTTATCAACCCAATCAGCTCATGCTTTTAAGATGTCCAAATTTATTGAAAGCATGAGAATAATTCTCCACCTTCAAAATAAAAAAAGCCTTTCAAGCTATTAAGTATAAAGCTTGAAAGGCTTTTTCGATCACATATTTTTATCTAGGTAAGAGAGTTGATACTGTGGTTTGCCTAAAGCCGCTCTTACTCTATGTTCAATATCGATTTCGCCACAGCTTCGGCCACTTTGATGCCATCAATCCCTGCTGACAATATGCCACCCGCGTAGCCAGCGCCCTCGCCTGCTGGAAATAAGCCTTTGGTATTAATGCTTTGAAAGTCTTTATTGCGTTTAATACTTATTGGTGACGATGTTCTGGTTTCTACGCCAGTTAGTAAACCGTCGTCAGATGAAAAGCCTTGGATTTTTTTATTAAACGCTGGAATGGCTTCACGTATGGCATCCACGGCAAAATCAGGTAATGCTTTACTTAAGTCGGTTAAGGTAATGCCCGGTGTATAAGACGGGTTAACATCTCCTAATTCTGAATTTGGTTTACCTTTTAAGAAATCGCCAATGGTTTGCGCTGGTGCACTGTAGTCTTTGCCGCCTAATTCAAACGCTAAAGTCTCTAGTTGTCTTTGTAAGTCGATACCAGCGAGAGGGTGGTTTGGGTAATCTCGCTCTGGGTCGATGCCTACAACAATAGCACTGTTGGCGTTACGCTCGTTCCTTGAATATTGGCTCATGCCGTTAGTGACAACACGGCCCTCTTCTGATGCGGCGGCGACAACCGTTCCGCCTGGACACATGCAGAAGCTATAAACAGAACGACCATTTTTACAATGATGAACCAATTTGTAATCCGCAGCGCCAAGTATTTCGTTTCCAGCATTGTCGCCAAAGCGTGCTTTATCTATGGTTGACTGCTTATGTTCAATCCTAAAGCCAATTGAGAAAGGTTTTGCTTCAACATACACGCCTTTATCATGGATCATTTGGAAGGTATCACGGGCGCTATGACCAACAGCAAGAACAACGTGGTTAGTTTTTAGGGTTTCGCCACTATTAAGTGTCACGCCAGTTACTTTTGAGTCAGTGATATGCAAGTCGTCTACGCGAGTAGCGAAACGGATTTCACCGCCAAGTGCTATGATCTCGGCACGCATTTTTTCTACCATACTGACTAATTTATAAGTACCTATGTGCGGTTTACTAACAAACAAAATCTCCTCTGGTGCGCCAGCTTTGACAAATTCTGTCATTACTTTACGGCCGTAATGATTTGGATCTTTCACTTGGCTGTATAATTTACCGTCAGAAAAGGTACCCGCTCCGCCTTCACCGAATTGTACGTTTGATTCAGTGTTTAATTTACGCTGACGCCAAAAGCCAAAGGTGTCTTTGGTGCGTTGTCTGACTTCATTACCACGTTCAATGATAATAGGTTTAAAACCCATTTGAGCAAGGGTAAGTCCTGCTAGTAAACCACAAGGTCCAAAACCAATAACCACAGGGCGTTCAATCAAATTCTCTGGTGCTTCACCTACATATTTGTAGCTGGTATCTGGTGTTGGTTTAACATGGTTGTCTGACTCAAATTGAACCAGTAAATCATTGGTTAAATCCGAGTCGGTCAGTATGATGTCTAGCGTGTAAATTAACTGGATATTTCTTTTATTACGAGCATCATAACCACGTTTAAACATCACAAATGACGCCATTTGCTCAGCAGAGATTTTAAGTTTTGTCGTTATAGCAGTCGTTAGATCTTCAGGTGCATGATTTAATGGCAATTTAATTTCAGTTAAACGTATCATTGGTTACTCATAAACTCGTGTAGAAAACAGTCTCGCATTTTACTGGTACTGATACAAATAAGCGAATAAATATTTTACTTACGCAGCCTGATGGTAAAAGTCAGGCCACATCTTTCTTGGCTATCTATAGCTCAAACCCTTTTTAATACTCGTTTCACTGTGAGCACAGCTCTTGTCTTGCAGCACTGCAAAGCAGTATTCTCAAAACCCAAAAAGCCTGCCAAGCTTTATATTTCATCGCTTGACAGGCTTTGTTGATGTCATAGGTATTATCTAAAAACTATAATAGTTCTGGATCATTGCAAATTAGATAATAAAGCCTTTACAGAATGTCGATCAAAGAGAAACATCAAACTCTATAATTTCCTCGATAAATTTGGCTTCGATAGCAGACAAAGCGCGATGCTTGTGCCAAAAAATATATATAGGTATGTCCGCAATCCCATCACTTGGGGGCAAACGTCTAAGTTTAGATGCTAGATGAGTCGCAGCAACGAATTGATCTGGCAAAGCGCCTATGCCATATCCTGTGTAAATCAGTCGAACCAGTTCATCTAAGTTATTTGTGTAGGCACTAACATGACCAGTAAAATCATGGGCTTCTTTAAATAACGTTATTGGCGAGAGCACATCACCAATCGCTTCGCTATTAAATGCAATAAAATTTTCTTTTAATATATTACTAAAACTCAATTCCTTCACCGAAAATAAAGGATGGTGATAGCCACAATATAGATAATAACGTTGATTAAAAAGCATCTTTTGATTGAGTGTATCGGATGTATGCTTTGCTAAACAAATACCAATAGCGGGATTTTTTTGCTTTAAATCATTTAAAATATCCATACTTGATTTGACCGTCAAATCTAACGTAATGTTTGGATACTTCTTTTTGAAATAGACTAAAAAATCATTATATTTAGGATTATGAAGGCGACTAGCGACCAATAGTTTAATGTTACCTTCTAAAAGGTGTAGATTACTGCCTCTCATCGCTTCAATAGACGTAATCTCTGTAAATATTGTTTGAGCCACTTGAAGGCAATAGCGACCAATCGGTGTAAGCTCCAGCGGCTTGGTATTACGAATCACAAGCTGGCTTTCAAGTTGCTCTTCAAGCTTTTTGAGACTTTGGCTAACGGCAGATTGGGTAATATTGAGACGATCAGCCGCCGCGCTAATACTGCCCTCTTCACATATAGCAATTAATACGTGCAGTAATGTCCAGTTTAAATTGTCTGCTAATTTCCGTTGTATCATGGTAATTTCAGCACTTATATTCTAAATATATTGATAACCAATTAATATGAAAGGCCTACCAAAACTATGGCAGGCTTAGTCTTTGCGATACGCATTTAACCGCTAAATTTTCAGCGCGCCTTTCATTGTTGTCCTTAGTCCATAATACAATACAGCTAGAGATAATGGGCCAGTATAAATGCTTATTTATTGTATGGCTTGTCATGACCCTGTTTTGTCAAGACAAGCTAATGGATAGCTAAGGTGTTAGCTCATCAGGATCTGTAATCACATGTAGCAATACAGTCTTGCGCTCTTTTGTGACGATTCTCAACGCATCGGTCACACTGATTGCAATATCATCATTATTATCGATTCGTATACCATGTGCTCCAAAGGCGTTAGCCAGTGCTGCAAAATCTGGGTTCTGCAACTGAGTACCAGACACTCGATCAGGATAATGCGCTTCTTGATGTTGGCGAATAGTACCAAATTGCTGATTATCCATTAAGACAATCAAAACAGGCGCATCATAACGAGTGGATGTGGATAGCTCCGCCTCATTCATCATAAACTCGCCATCACCAGTAACCACTATCGATAAACGTTCAGGCGACTCTAATGCAGCTGCGATACCTGCCGGCACACTATAGCCCATTGCCCCATTTCTACTACTCAACTGACTTGGAAAAATATTCGTTGGTAAAAACTTCTGCGCCCATAGGCAATGATTGCCAGCGCCAAAACTGTAGACAGCATCATCAGGTAACTGTTCAGTCAACGCTTTGATAACTTGGGTCATGCTGGCGTATGTCTGATCAGTATTTGTTTGCTCAGCACTATCAGTTGTTACGAGTATTTCTGGAAAAGCACAATCTTTTCTTTGCTGCTCATGACAATAGTTAAACCAAATCTCACGCGACGCTGAACTTGCCAGCGATGCTTGGCTGATTGCTTTGATAAAGCTAATAGGGCTAGCGACGATATGCTCAGTCACTGAACCACTATGACCACGCAAGCTTGTATCTAGATTAACAACATAATTAGGCTTGTCAAAGGACTGGCGCAATTTATAACCATCACTAGCAACGTCCCCTAATACGGTACCTATCGTCAGCACTATATCGGCGTCTTCAATCAATGCAGCACAGTCCTCCGAGCGCCCATAACCTAGGTAACCTGCATGGGCAGGAGAGTCAAAAGCCACTCTGTCTGAGGCGCGCCAGTCATGAATAACAGGAATGGCGTTGTCTTCGGCAAACTTCGTTAGCTGAGCAGAAGCCTCTGTCGTCCAATTTTGCCCTCCTGCAAAAATCAGCGGCTTTTTGGCAATGGATAATGCATTCACTACTATATCAAGCTTGTCATCACTTACCGCACCTTCAGCGATGGGAATCACCGGATGCAATTGCCCATGGAATTCTTGTTTGATAATATCTTCAGGCAGTCCGACAACCACAGGACCTGGTCTACCCTCTAACGCCGCATGAAATGCTTTTGCGACAATCTCAGAGGCTCTTGACACTTCATCTAATATTAATACGCGCTTACATTGACTGCCAAACCACTGATTCGGGTCAAATTCTTGGAACGACTCTCGGTTTCTATCAGAAACAGGGATAAGTCCAATGAACAATATAAGCGGTACACCATCTTGCCATGCCGTATGGATACCAGTATAAGCTTGCGCCGCACCCGGTCCACGAGTCACCATAGCGATACCAGGCTGACCCGTAAATTTACCATGGGCATCTGCCATATAGGTACAAGCTGCTTCATGTCGACATACGATTGTTTGGATATCAGCATTATATAATCCATCTAATACCGATAGATAACTTTCACTAGGAACCACATAGGTACGATTAACCCCATGTAATTGGAGACTATCTACAATTGCTTGACCGCCATGTTTTAAACTAGTCATCTTTTAGCTCCACATTATTTTAAATAGTTTGTCAGCTACTAAATATTACTACTGTTATCACTGGTCATTAACGACACAACAATAACTAACAAGACTGAAATTGGGAAACCAATAAATATCGGATGCAAACCAAATGGATGTCCAAGTATTTGCCAAGTTACTGCAACGATTAAACCAACCCACATGGCCACTACGCCACCCAATCGAGTCGCTTTTTTCCAGAATAGACCAGCAATCACTGGCGCTAACAAACTTGACACTAACATAGCGGCACCTGTCACCCATAAACCAACCAATTTCGGGATAGATAGCGCTAGCAGTAAAGAGAATATTGAAACTATCAGAACTGAAAGGCGACTATACTTTAACAAGCGACTATCAAGATCCGGGCTATCCTGTAGTCTTGGTTTAATGATATCGTTTATAATTGAGGAGGCGCCAGCCATACAAAAAGAGTCGGCTGTTGATATGACCGTTGCAAGTAGGGCAATAATCATCACTACAATCATCGGAAAACTAAATACGTCTCCAATAACTATGTAATAAGTGAGACTAGAGTCAATGTCTCCTAGATTCAATCCAAAGCGGGCCATAACACCGATAGCAATAATCATGAAGGCAGTCACAGCACCTAAGACAACAGCTATCCAATATCCGTTTCTGGCTATTTTAGCGCTGCCCGCAGCCCAAAATCTTTGCCATAAGTCCTGTCTAAGGAACTGATAAGCCCCAATGGTTAATAGATAAACAAATACTTCAGAAGGTGAGATACCAAGTATACTCAAAAACTCACTCTGATTAGCAAGTTCGGCTTGTTTAGACACTACTTGCAAGCCACCAGACGCCAAGATTACGGTTACAAACAGGATAAAAACACCAACTGTCTGTATTGTTCCATGAAAGGCATCTTGCCAAATTACGGACTTCATTCCACCGTAATAGGTTTTTAACGTCAGTAAAACCCAACTGATTAAAATACCAGTTGTTATATTTAATCCCATTGTCAAATTAAGTATGGTGGCAATGGCTGCAAATTGCATTCCTGTCAACGCACAGTTTGCAACTAAAACACTTACAACTGTAGGAATTCTAGCGCCCTCGCCAAACCTTAAAACCGTATAATCTGCAATGGTCACCATTTGATACTTTTCGCCAATTGCCCGAATTTTCTTTAAAAAGAACGCCAGCATCAGCACGCCTGATATGAAAATCGCAAAATTTAGCCATTGTTGTCCCATCCCATATAAAAAGCCATTCTGCATAAAACCTAATAACGTCGCACCACCAACCGCAGTGCCTACAAACGTTAGAATAAGAGGAAAGATCGATACAGATCTTCCTGCAACGTTATAATCGTCATATGTCTTAATACTTTTCTTATTGATATAAAACGATACACCAAATAAAAATAAGAAATATATCACTACTAAAGAACCTAAAATCAAACTTTCATTTGAACTATACATAATCAAATTCCCTATAGATTGTTGTATATCCTGTAGTAACAATCACTCCAATATCAATACCGAAACAACTGACCACTTTTAGAATGGAGGGAGGTTCTTATATTGAATATCCTTGTTATATTATTAAGTCGAGCAATTGTCCTCATAAATTTTATATCGCTCACCCTTAAGCATTCATCGACAATGAGTCATTATCAAAAAAACTTGCTTTGTGAATACTGTAGGGTATAGGAACGTTACTGATTTATAGAGCGCTTCTATGCTTTACAATCATGAAATACCTATTAAACGCCCTGCCCATGGTACCTATCAGTTTTCTATGATCGCTGTTTCTAACACCGCATGTAACAACACATTAGTGCCTGCAATCGCCCATTCAGAGAAAATCTCTTCATCTTCATTGTGCGATATACCATCCACGCAAGGGCACATAATCATTGCGGAAGGTGCCACATCTGCTATCCAAAAGGCATCATGTCCAGCACCAGAACAAATATCAATATTCGAGTAGCCCAACTTACTCGTTGCACCACGAATGATGTCTACTAATTTAGTATCAAAAGCGACAGGATTTTTGTGCCCTACTACCTCAATTGAGCAGCTCGCATCCAGCGCAGATGATATTTGATGAACTTTAGCTTTTATCTGATCACATAACTCATCAAATTTATCTTGCGCAGCTGCCCTGATATCTATGGTGAATACCACTTTGCTCGGAAGCACATTACGAGAGTTTGGAGAAACATCAATCTTACCCACTGACACTGCGGTATTGGGTTGGTTGTCCATGACCAAATCATGGGTGACATGAATTATTTTGGCCATTGCCAAAGAAGCGTTTGACCTCATCGTCATTGGTGTCGAGCCAGTATGAGCAGCCTTGCCTGTCAATATCACTTCAAGAGCAGCCAAGCCTTGACCATGTGTCACTACCCCTATTAACTTATCTTGTGCCTCTAAGATGGGACCTTGCTCAATATGATATTCGTAATAAGCCTGTATTTTAGGCTCCCCAACGGGCATATCGCCGAGCCAACCTGTGCGTATCAATTCATCTTTTATGCTAATGCCGTCTGGGTCCTTGCAATGATATGCATATTCGAGATCATATTTATCAGCATAGACGCCTGATGCAATCATGGATGGTGCGAAGCGTGAACCTTCTTCATTCGTCCAGTTTGCGATAACGATTGGGTGTTTAGTTTTAATGTTATGCTCATTAAGTGAACGCACCACTTCTAGGCCAGCCAAAACGCCCAAAATACCATCATATTTACCACCTGTAGGCTGCGTATCGAGATGAGAACCTATCATGATGGGTCGTGCACTTGGATCAGTACCGGCTCTAAAAGCGAACATAGAGCCAAGCTCATCAACTTTTACCACCATACTTTCAGCTTCACACCAATTCTTGAAAAGAGTACGACCTTCACTATCTTCATCTGTTAGCGCCTGTCTGTTGCTGCCACCAGCAATACCTGGACCAACCTTCGCCATATCCATCAAAGAGGCCCATAAGCGACTCTCATTGGCAGTGATCTCAGTATTTTTTATCATTTTAGTCCGACCTCTAAAGGCTCTAATTTCGTTAGATAGATCGATAAACAATCAGTCATAGCTTAACTATAACTAGTCATTATCGACGATCTCTTCCGCAGTAAACCCAGAGAGGAAAGCTTGTAAGTTTTCATTGAGCTTTTCTATGCAATACCCTCCTTCGACCAGCACAATGACCGGTTTATTTATTGCTTGGATTTTCTCTGCCAAAATTTTGAAGCCTTCAGTGCTAACATGACATTTGGCTTGTGGATCATCTTTATAAACATCAAACCCTAAAACATGAACAATAACGTCTGGGTCAAATAATTTTAGAGCGTCGATTGATTGGTCGACGTAATGAAAAAATCCAGATTCATCTGTGCCGTGTGGCATCGGAAAATTGATGTTATATCCATAGCCCGCCCCTACACCTCGTTCATGCTCATGACCGGCGACGACTGGATAAAAATTGATAGGACTCCCATGTACAGACGTATATAACACATCTTTGCGGTTGTAGAATATTTCCTGAATACCCTGACCATGATGCATATCCGTATCTATGATGGCAATTTTTTTAAATTTCTGACGAAGATGTTCAGCGATGATGGCAGCATTATTTAGATAACAAAAACCACCTGCTGCGTTCTTACGAGCATGATGGCCTGCAGGTCTGGTCAGGCATATTTGCACATTGTTTTGATTAAGATTTTGATTGTCACCATCGTTTAATAAGGCCTCGGCTGCATTAAGTGCCGTTTGAGCCGACCAGTAAATAGACGTCCATGAATGTTCACCAATAGGGGCACTGCCATCCGCTTGATACTTAGCGGCTTTTGCCAAAATACCTAAGCCATCATTATTATTTGGCATATAGATAGTAGTCTGGACCTCTTCACCCATGTCTTCGTCTACCGCTATCCACTCACTGTAGGCGTTCTTCAAAAAATTCACGTACCCCAAATCGTGTACTGCTAAAATCGGTGCGATACCTATCTCTTTAGCCATCGTGATTTTCAATTTTAGAGCTTCTGGTGCTTTTAAAAGCTCAGTCAAACGCTCAGGCTTTTCTTGCGGCTGACGCATTTTCCCTCGAGAAAAATAGCTTTTCGGATGATGAAGCATTTGATTTTCGTGGTTATAAATTTTCATTTTAAACATTCCTTTGTTTATAAAGAATTTAAAAAATAGTATTAAAAATCCTAATATGCTTACCGAAGCATATTTGGCTATATCTTATAGTAGATAGCTAAATTTAATAGGTTTTACTTGTTTTTCTCTAATATATGTTGCTGAAAAGTCACAGTCAAACGTTATAAATTAATATTAAATATAAGAATACCTAATACCTATGAAGCTAATTATATAAGGAATTGTTTAATTGAAATTACAGTAGAACTTGCGATTAGAGATTAAAAAAACGTATGAGAAAGCGCCCAAGCGTCATTATTGTTTTGTATGAAAAGACGCTGTTTGAGCTACGTTTAAGAAACTGTACAATCAAAATTGGCAAACTAAGCGTCTTAATCAGAGTTTGCCATGACAAAAAACCAGAAACTAAAGTGACAAATTTAAAGCCAAGGCTGTCAAGAAGATAACCATCTTAGAAAAGAATAAACGTCAACTTAAAATTGTCGAAGAGAAATGAGAGATATTGAAGGATAAAACGAAACACTGTTTCGCCCCGATGCAAGACAAGAGCTATGATTGTAGTGGGACTAGCACTAAAAAGAGTTCGGTCTATAGATCGCCAAGAAAGGTATGGTTCGACTTTTGCCGTCAGGACGCGTAACTAAAATATCTCAGGTTTGATTGTAAGGACTTGATAGCGGAGTCAGACAATTTGAAAAAAGCAGCATTCAATCCATCATTTTAGTCACTTATAGTGTTTTAAAAAATGCTGATCTTGCCAAACTGCAATGATAAATATGGCTTGTAGATAACTACTAAGCTAGACGTTCGCATATTTTTATTTAGGTAAAAGTTTAAATATTAAGATTTAAGATATTTTCAAATCTTCTCACGCTTATAGACAAAATTTTCTGCATCGTAGATTTGATAAGTAACATTTAGCAATGTTTTTAATAGCTCTGACTTATCAAAATGCTTGACGCTCATCACAATTGGGGAGGTAATTAATCCATCTTCAAAAGGGATATAAGTCACTTCTTGATTACGCAAATGCTCAAGCGTTTTTGGCACAATTGTCAAGCCCTCGCCTGCTGCCACCAGTCCCAGCGCCACATGCAACTCACGCACTTCTGTAAAATAATTGGCTTTTAATTTCCGTGCTTCAAATAATTCCAACACGTAATCTATAAAGCTGGGGCGCGGCGCGGTTGGATATAACAATAGATTTTCGTTGGTCAGATCAATTAGTCTGAGACTGGTGCGACCTTCTTTTGCTAAAGGATGACCAATAGGAACAGCAACAACCAAGCTCTCCTCTCGAAGCACCATTCGCCTGATAGAAGCATCTTCGAATAACAGTCTTCCAAACCCCACGTCTATTTTTCCGTCTACCAACCCTTGCGTTTGTTGCCAAGAATTCAGCTCATAGAGTTTAATCTCTATATTTGGATATGCCTCGCGAAAATGGGCAATGACCTTTGGCAAGAGGCCGTATAGAATCGATGAGACAAAGCCGATAGACAGCGTATTATCAAAACTGCCTTTACGAATAGTCATCGCACGCAGATCATCTGACTTTTTTAATATCTGAATGGCATGATCATAAAAAAATTCGCCTGCTTCAGTCAGCTTAAGCGGACGATTTTCTCGATCAATGAGCATGACACCCACCTCATCCTCTAACTGCTTAATCTGTCTACTAAGCGGCGGCTGTGAAATATACAGACGGGTTGCCGCTTTATTAAAGCTTTTTTCTTCTGCAACTGCCACAAAGTAGCGTAAATGCCTCAGTTCCATCTTATTTATTCCTTGATATAGATAACAATGCCAGCTGAGTAAGATTAGACGTCATGGTCTTTATACCTAAAGAACATAACATGAGGCAAGATGAATATCAAAATACCTAAAAGGTATTAAAAGTAGACCAAATAGGTCTTAGACATGCTGATATCTAACATTTATAGTTCTTATTAAGCATATGGAAGCACCATTCATCAATTAGGGACTGTCATGATTCGTTCAATTAATACCTTGCTGGTACCAATACCTACTATCCGAGCACACAAGCTTGCTTGTACCGTCATGAACGAACAAGTACTCGTACTAGTACACATCCAAACAGAAGATGGCTATGAAGGCTGGGGTGAAGCGACAACGATTGGTGGTCTAAGCTACGCTGACGAAAGTCCTCACAGCATCAAAACCAATATCGATACCTACTTTACCCCGTTATTACTAAAAGAGCAGCCTGCCAACGTAGCAAAAGCCATGCAACTGCTAAATGTTCATATCAATGGCAACCGTTTTGCGAAATGTGCGATTGAAACAGCACTACTCGATATTGAAGGCAAACGTCTGAACCTGCCTGTTAGTGAGCTAATCGGTGGTCGTGTCCGTGATCGTATCGAAGTGGCATGGACACTTGCCAGCGGTAATACCGCGACCGATATCAATGAAGCCAAGCAAATGGTGGCACAAAACAGACACCGCATTTTTAAATTAAAAATTGGCAGCCGTCCTATACTTGACGACGTAGCACATGTATTGGCAATCAAACAAGCGTTACCCAACTGCCGCATCACGGTCGATGTCAATCAGGCTTGGACAGAGCTTGAAGCAATGAAAGGTATCAGTCTATTACAAAATGGCGGCGTTGATCTTATCGAGCAACCCGTATCGATGCGTAATAAATCAGCACTAAAGCGCTTAACTGAACACTTTGATGTACCGATCATGGCAGATGAAGTGGTTCAAGACCCACAAAATGCTTTTCAATTAGCCGCCGACCACTGTGCAGATGTTTTTGCGGTAAAAATTAATCAAGCAGGTGGCCTAAAAGCAGCCTGTCTGATTGGACAAATGGCACATTTGGCGGGCGTGGAGCTTTATGGCGGTACGATGTTAGAGGGCCCTATTGGCACAGCGGCATCAGCCCATGTGTTCTCAACGTATCCGAGTTTAAGGTTCGATACAGAGCTGTTCGGCCCGCTCTTATTGACCGAAGATATTTTAGCGCAGCCATTAGATTATCAAAACTTTGGCCTAAATGTTCCTACAGGTGCAGGTCTGGGCATCGAAGTGGACAGCGACAAAGTCTATCACTATTCCAAGCAGGCGGCAGCCCTGCTAACAACGTCATCGTCGTTAGATTATGCAAGTAATACTTATCGTGAGACCGTGTAACCGAGCACTATCAGGTATAAGAATATACCGATAGCAATAAAGGCTGATAGAAAGCCATTATCAGTCGCACTCCCCTCATTAAATGTAAGGAAACAGTTATGTTATATCACGTCAGAATGGATGTTTTACTACCGACCGATATGGATGCAGATGCGGTCAATGAGCTTAAAGCCACCGAAAAAGCCCTGTCGCAAAAACTACAAGAGCAAGGCAAATGGCGTCACATATGGCGTTTGGCTGGTGAATACGCCAACTTTAGCATCTTCGATGTTGAGAGTCATGAAGAGCTACACGACATTATGATGGCCTTGCCGCTTTATCCTTATATGAAAGTCGAGATCACCCCATTACTCCGTCATCCATCCTCTGTGCGTGATGACGATAGCTGATAACTGCTAATGCTATCAATAGGTGTAACCACAACCAGACACCTCCTCAATAGCGCAGCTGACTAACAGCTTTTTATTTCTTACTACTGAACAGCCATGGTCTATATAAGACCAAGCGTACTTTATCACCCAAAATTTGATCAAACAGTCAGTCAGACAAACAAAATTTGAGTAAGAATACTCGATAACCTGACCTTTTAAACAGTCCTCAACAAGGAGAGAGACATGGAACGCAGCCAAATTGAAGCTTTAGCCACGCAGTTCGTCAAAGGCAAAATCGACTTCCCTGAACAAGTCAATCCACGCGTACAAGCGATTGTATTACGTATCGTCACCGACCTTATGCAAGCCATCAATGATCTCAAAATCACGGCCGACGAATACTGGTCTGGTGTGGAGTTCATCGGTGATTTGGGCAAAGAAGCAGGATTATTATCACCCGGTCTTGGCTTTGATCACTTCATGGATCTGATGATTGAAGAAGATTTAAAAGCTGCGGGTTTAGATGGCGGAACGGTTCGCACCATCGAAGGCCCACTCTATGTCGCTGGTGCGCCAGAAGCAAAAGGTTTTGCGCGTCTAGATGACGGTACAAACCTTGATATTGGTACTGTGTTGTTTATGCAAGGCACGGTTTATGGTGCAGACAACCAGCCGCTACCAAATGCCAAAGTAGAAGTCTGGCACGCCAATAGCTTGGGCAACTATTCATTCTTTGATGAGTCACAAACACCGTTTAACCTACGTCGCAGTATCATCACGGACGAAAACGGCAAGTATGCGTTTCGTAGCATCGTGCCACTTGGGTATTCAGTACCGCCAGACGGTATGACACAAAAAGTACTCGGTGCGCTAGGCCGTCATGGTCATCGCCCTGCCCATATTCATTTCTTTGCCAGTGCAGAGGGTTATCGCAAGTTGACCACACAAATCAATATCGATGGCGATGAATACTTATGGGATGACTTTGCTTTTGCAAGCCGTGAAGGTTTAGTACCAGAGGTTACTATGGTCGAAGATGCAGACAAGCTAAAAGAAAAAGAAGTTGATAAGCCTTACGCCAGTATTGATTTTGATTTTTATCTTGTCAAAGACCTCGAACAATCCGTCCAAGGCAGCGAAGTTGAACGCCGACGCGCCCAAGGTTAATGATTGCTTAATAGCATCATTCAGTAGCAATCGTTTAAGACTACAGCAAGCGTTTAAGACTACTCACTATTGAGTATAAATAAACCATCACATTTTGCGTTTGATACGTCCATAGCTGCCGTATCAATCGTCAACTCTTATTCTTATTTCACACCGTTATTATACAAGGAAGGCCATTATGAGCGAGCGTATCAATCTAGTACCTGAAGGATCAGATATTACCATTGATGATTTTTTAGAAGAAAACAAAGAAAAAGGCGTTTATCGTTTGCATCGTAGCGCCTTCACTAATCAAGAGCTGTTCGAGCTTGAAATGAAGCATATCTTTGAAAGCAATTGGGTGTATTTGGCGCATGAAAGTCAGGTGCCAAACAATAATGATTACTACACCTCATACATTGGGCGTCAGCCCGTAATCCTTGCCCGTAATAAAGAAGGCGAGCTGCATTGCATGATCAATGCGTGCTCACATCGCGGCGCACAATTATGCCGTCACAAAAAAGGCAACAAGGCGACTTACACCTGCCCTTTCCACGGCTGGACTTTTAATAACTCAGGCAAACTACTCAAAGTAAAAGACCCAAGACACGCAGGTTACCCTGAAGGCTTTAACAAAGAAGGCTCTCACGACCTCAAACCAGTCAAACTTGCCAATTATAAAGGCTTTTTATTCGCCAGCCTAAATGATGACGTTGCCCCTATCGAAGAGTGGCTTGGTGGCTCTACCAAAATCCTTGACATGATTGTCAATCAATCTCCAGAAGGTCTCGAAGTCCTACGGGGCACCTCAACCTATACCTTTGATGGTAACTGGAAACTGCAAGCAGAAAATGGTGCCGATGGCTACCATGTGTCAGCCGTACATTGGAACTACGCGGCGACGACTGCGCGCCGTAAAGAGCAAGAAGCGATAAAAGCTGACAACATCAAAGCCATGAATGCAGGAAAATGGGGTCGTCAAGGCGGTGGGTTTTACTCTTTCGAAAACGGTCATATGCTGCTATGGACACATTGGGAAAACCCACAAGACCGTCCAAACTATGCGTATCGTGACGACTATGTAGCCAAATACGGCGAAGCGATGGCGGACTGGATGATTGGGCGTTCACGTAACTTATGCTTGTATCCAAACGTCTACATCATGGATCAGTTTGGCTCGCAAATCCGCGTGCTTCGTCCATTAGCCGTTGATAAAACCGAAGTCACCATCTGGTGTATCGCGCCAAAAGGCGAAAGTGATGAATCACGCACGCGCCGCATTCGTCAATACGAAGACTTCTTTAATGTCACCGGCATGGCGACGCCTGACGATTTGGAAGAATTCCGCTCATGTCAAGAAGGCTACAACGGGATTAAGCTGGAATGGAACGATATGTGCCGAGGCTCAGAGCACTGGATCGAAGGGGCTGATGAAGGCGCGGCTGCCATTGATCTTAAACCTTTGATGAGTGGGGTTAAGACCGAAGATGAGGGTCTCTATACCGTACAGCATCGCTACTGGCATGAAGAGATGAAAAAAGCCTTGGCGCAAAAAAACAACGACACGGTATAGCTGGCGACCTCAGCCTGTCAGTGGCTGATGGTGGCAAGACCAATCAATATATAAGGATATGATTATGAAAAACACAAGCGTTAGTATCGAAGAGATTCGGCAGTTTTTATACCGTGAGGCACGCTTATTGGATGAAAAAAACTGGGAAGAATGGCTCACCTGTTACGACGAAGACTGTCCATTTTGGATGCCGAGTTGGGATGATGATGGCGAGCTAATTAGTAACCCGCAACGAGAGATTTCACTGATTTATTACCCTGATCGTCGTGGTCTTGAAGATCGTATTTTCCGTATCGAAACAGAGCGCTCATCTGCCACCATTCCCGATACTCGTACTGCCCACAACTTGTCCAATATTGAGTTGCTTGAGAATAACGATGGTATCATGACGGTGCGCTTTAATTGGATCAACAAGTCTTTTCGCTATCATGAGACCAATACCTACTGGGGTTACTCTCAATACAAGATAGACATGACTCAAGATCGTCCAAAGATTTTGGATAAGTATGTGGTCTTAAAAGACGACTATGTGCATCAAATCATGGATGTCTATCACGTCTAACATTTACTCATTATTTGACTATTAATTATCCAGTATCTAATCAGTATTTAGTAAACACTTCATTTAATACGTGTTGAAAAAAGGATATTTCTCATGGAATACAGTATTGCACTACAGTTCGAAGACGGCGTCACAGGATTCATCAAGTGTGAAGCAGATGAGACGGTTGCTGAAGCCGCTTATCGTCAAAAATTTAACATTCCAGTAGATTGTCTGGATGGCGCATGTGGCACTTGCCGTTGTCATTGTGAATCGGGCAGCTATGACATGCACCCTGATATGTATATCGAAGATGCCCTCACAGAAGCTGAGGCGGCTGAGGGCTACGTATTGACCTGTCAGATGATTCCTGAAAGCGATTGCGTCATTAAAGTACCAAGCTCTTCTGAAGCTTGCAAAGTCGGCAAATCAACTTTTAAAGGCAAGCTTCAACAGCTCAATGTCTTGTCTGAATCGACCATTCATTTTGGCGTTGATATCGAAAATCCAGATGCATTGGTATTTTTGCCAGGACAATACGTCAATATCAATATTCCCAATTCTGACGAGACACGCTCTTACTCGTTCAGCTCTGTGCCCAATGCCAAGCAAGCTGAGTTTGTGGTTCGTAATATTCCTAACGGCAAAATGAGCACCTTCTTATCGGATATCGCGCAACTTGGTCAAGACATTAATTTTGAAGGGCCATTTGGTAGCTTTTATTTGCGTCCGCTGGTTCGCCCGACTCTATTTTTGGCAGGTGGAACGGGGATTGCGCCTTTCTTATCGATGCTAAAAAGCTTAGAAGTGAGTGGCGGTCATCACCCTGTCAAGATGGTTTATGGGGTCACCAATGATACAGATTTGGTAGAAATCGAAAAGCTAGAAGAGGTAAAACAAAACCATGCTTGGTTTGATTATCGTACCTGTGTGGCAAGCGAAGACAGTCATCACGAGCGTAAAGGCTATGTCACAAGTCACGTGGAAGAGGACTGGTTAAATGGCGGCGATGTCGACGTGTATCTTTGCGGCCCTTTAGCCATGGTTGATGCGGTCAGTCATTGGTTAGATGCCAGCCAACTCAAGCCCAGCAATTTTTATTATGAGAAATTTACGCCAAGTGAAAAATAACAGGGCTCAAATCATAGACCGCCAAGCAAGGTTCATAGGAGATAGCAATGAATAAACGCTTTGATAATAAAATCTGTATCGTAACGGGTGCCGCCCAAGGTATCGGGCGCGGCGTTGCCATACGTCTTGCAAATGAGGGCGCAAAAGTCGTCATGGCAGACTTTTCACCGTTGGTGGAGGATGTGTTAGCAGAAATCACGACAAACGGCGGCGCGGCGATAACGATTCAAGCCAATCTTGAAACCTATCAAGGGGCACAAGATACGGTCAATAAAGCCATAGAGACTTATGGTCGTGTCGATGTACTCGTGAATAATGTTGGCGGTGCGATATGGATGAAGCCCTTTATTAACTTTTCAGAAGAGGACATTCAAAAAGAAATCAGTCGCTCATTATTTCCCACACTTTGGTGTTGCCGTGCGGTATTACCAGCCATGGTCGAGCAGCAATCGGGCACTATCGTAAACGTCTCTTCCATTGCCACACGTGGCATCAACCGTATTCCTTATTCCACTGCAAAAGGCGGTGTCAACGCCATGACCGCTTCACTCGCTTTTGAGTACGCCAATGACGGCATCCGTGTCAATGCGGTCGCCACGGGTGGTACTGATGCGCCGCCCAGAAAAATCCCTCGAAATGCTACGCCCTTAACAGATGATGAAAAGCTATGGATGCAAGCAGTCGTTGATCAAACCATTGATCGCACTTTTATGAAACGCTACGGCACAATCGATGAGCAGGTCAATGCCATTGTGTTTTTAGCGTCAGATGAGTCTTCCTATATCACTGGCAGCACGGTTCCTGTCGGTGGCGGCGACGCAGGCTAAAAGCGTTCAGCAGTATTGTAGACTGACTCATCGTTACTACCCTTTGATTACCGCTCATTTGCAAGGAAGCAATATGGCCTCTGTCATCCAAACCTTAAAAGAAGACTGGTCACTCTCGGCGTCCGTGGCAGGATTTTTGGCGGTGCTCATCTCATATGCGGGCCCGTTGATTATTTTCTTTCAGGCCGCGCAAGCCGCTCAGGTCTCAGACGCCATGATGGCTTCTTGGATTTGGGGCATATCTATCGGCGCTGCTGTCTCTGGCATTTACCTGTCTATTAGATATAAGGCACCTATCATTACTGCTTGGTCAGCGCCTGGCACGGCACTACTGGTGACCGTGTTTCCTGAGATGAGCATCAATGAGGCTATATCTGCTTATATTCTCTCAGCCGTGGTGATATTTTTGGTGGGCGCGACTGGTTCTTTTGACAAGATTTTGCGGTGGATTCCTAATGGAATTGCGGCAGGTATGATGGCCGGTATTTTGTTTCAGTTTGGCTTAGAGTTGTTTGTTGCCACCAACACCATGCCATTTATCGTATTTAGCATGCTCGGTTGTTATTTATTGGCCAAGCGATTTTCACCACGCTACACCATGATTTGGGTTTTGCTATGCGGGGTCATATTAAGCGTGTTACTTGGCAGAATGAATCCTGTCGATATGGATTTGGCGATTACCATGCCAACGATTATCTGGCCTGAATGGACATGGAATGCGACGTTTAACCTTGCTATTCCGCTTATCTTGGTCAGCTTAACGGGACAGTTTTTACCCGGCATGGCCATTTTGAATCTAAGTGGTTACGACACGCCTGCCAAACCCATCGTCAGTGTGGCAAGCCTTGCCTCATTAGCCGTCGCTTGTGTGGGCGGCATTACCATTGTACTCGCGGCCATCACCGCAGCCTTGTGTACGGGTAAAGATGCGCATGAGCTACAAGAGAAGCGCTATATCGCAGGGGTCGCCAACGGTATCTTTTATTTATTAGGCGGCTTGTTTGCAGGCAGTATTGTCATGGTGTTTAGTCTGTTGCCAAAGGAGCTAGTCGCGGCATTGGCTGGATTGGCGCTCATTGGCGCTATTGCTACCAACATTACAATTGCTATGAAAGACGATGAACAAAGAGATGCCCCCTTGATTACTTTTTTGGCGACCGCGTCTGGCATGAGCTTTTTGGGATTGAGCTCGGTGTTTTGGGGCATCGTTATCGGTATGGCGGCTCATTATGTGTTAAACAAAAAGCGTCTATTGTCATTTTCTTAATCACAAATGTCACGAGTTATTAATAATACCATTTGCCAGTAACCCCTGTTAAAACAATATTACTCATATGCTTTACTAAACAATTTATTAAAGAAAACGCTAGCCAACGTTAACTGACTCTCTTTTTTTTTAGGATATCAACATGATTAACAAAGCAGATAAAAACATCACGGATGTGCTCAGTCAAATCAAAGACGGCGCCACCATTATGATTGGCGGTTTTGGTACAGCAGGACAACCTGCCGAACTGATTGATGCGCTCATTGATTTGGGTATCAAAGACCTTGTGATTATTAACAATAATGCTGGTAATGGCAACCATGGACTTGCCAAGCTATTAAAAATAGGGGCGGTACGCAAAATTATTTGCTCGTTTCCGCGCCAATCGGATTCTTGGGTATTTGATGAGCTATATCATGCAGGCAAAATCGAGCTTGAGCTGGTGCCACAAGGCAATCTGGCATGCCGTATTCAAGCCGCAGGTATGGGGCTTGGAGCAGTATATACGCCAACGGGGTTTGGCACTTTGCTTGCCGAAGGTAAAGAGACGCGCCATATCGACGGTAAAGACTATGTCCTTGAGTATCCGATCAAAGCAGATTTTGCGTTAATCAAAGCGGATAAAGGCGATCGTTGGGGCAACTTAGTCTATCGTAAATCTGCCCGTAACTTTGGTCCCATCATGGCGATGGCAGCTGATATCACTATCGCTCAAGTTGCTGAAACGGTCGAGCTTGGTGAGCTGGATCCCGAACACATCATCACACCCGGTATCTTTGTGCAGCACGTGGTACAAATTGAACCTACTTCCTCTACTACCGCAGCGATCGCTTAATACGATTCATCATAAGGAGCGTCACCATGAGCCATACATTACTCACACGGGATCAAATCGCTGAGCGTGCTGCCCAAGATATTCCAGATGGTGCCTATGTCAATTTGGGCATTGGTCTACCCACCAAAATCGCCAAATACTTACCAGCGGATAAGGACGTATTTTTGCATTCAGAAAACGGCCTACTGGCTTTTGGCCCGCCACCTGCCAAAGGTGAGGAAGATCCAGAGCTTATCAATGCCGGCAAGGAATACGTCACCATGCTTGATGGTGGTAGTTTCTTTCACCATGGCGACTCATTTGCCATGATGCGCGGTGGTCATATTGATATTTGTGTACTGGGTGCATTCCAAGTGGCAGCCAATGGCGACCTAGCTAATTGGAGTACGGGCGCGCCAGATGCCATACCTGCTGTTGGCGGTGCAATGGACTTAGCCGTCGGTGCCAAAAAAGTCTTCGTCATGACCAATCACACGACCAAAACAGGCGAGCCAAAGATAGTCAGCGAACTCACTTATCCTGTGACAGGCAAGCACTGCGTCGATCGTATCTTTACTGATCTATGTGTCATTGATGTCACGGTGAAAGGATTGGTCGTGACAGAAATGGTAGACGGCATGAGCTTTACTGAGTTGCAAGCTGTGACTGGCGCCACACTCATTGACGCGACTAAATAAAAATATCTCACAATTAAAACTTAGGATAATCGCTATGATCGATTCAACTACTGGTTTAAACAACGCTTATATTATCGATGCCATTCGCACGCCGTTTGGGCGTTATGGCGGTGGCTTGGCACCAATAAGAGCAGACGATTTAGGTGCCATCCCCATCAAAGCATTAATGAAGCGTAATGCCAATGTCGACTGGGTACAAGTAGATGATGTCATCTATGGCTGCGCCAATCAAAGCGGAGAAGACAATCGTAATGTTGGACGCATGTCATCACTGCTGGCTGGTCTGCCTTATCAAGTGCCCGCGACCACGGTGAATCGTTTGTGCGGCTCATCGATGGATGCCATCGCTATCGCCGCCCGCGCCATTAAAGCGGGAGAAGCCCACCTCGTCATCGCAGGCGGTGTTGAGAGCATGAGCCGTGCGCCATTTGTGATGGGTAAATCAGACAAAGCATTTGGTCGTGCTCAAACCCTTGAAGACACCACGATGGGCTGGCGCTTTATCAATCCAAAGCTTGATAATTTGTATGGTACGGAAACCATGCCACAAACTGCCGAAAATGTCGCTGAGCAGTTTGATATCAATCGCGCTGATCAAGATGCGTTTGCGCTACGTAGCCAACAACGTACCAATGCAGCGCAAGCGTCAGGATTTTTTAAAGATGAGATTACCCCTGTCATTATTCCGCAGCGTAAAGGCGATGCAGTCATTGTCGATACAGATGAGCACCCTCGCGCTGATACCACGCTTGAAAAACTAACCAAACTGCGTGCCATCGTCAAAGAAAACGGCACCGTGACGGCGGGTAACGCCTCAGGTATTAATGATGGTGCGGCCGCTTTTTTAATCGCCTCAGAGCAAGCAGTGACACAGTTCAATTTAAAACCACGCGCTCGTATTGTGGCGGCAACGACGGTCGGTGTAGAACCGCGCATTATGGGATTTGCTCCAGCTCCTGCTATCAAAAAATTACTGGCACAAACATGTCTGTCACTTGACGAGATGGATGTCATCGAACTGAACGAAGCCTTTGCTGCCCAATCATTGGCCTGTACGCGTGAGTTGGGATTGCCTGATGATAGCGCGCACGTCAATCCCAATGGCGGCGCAATTGCACTTGGTCATCCATTAGGCGCATCAGGGGCAAGATTGGTTTTGACCGCGCTCAATCAACTCGAAAAAACCAACAAACGCTTTGCCATCTGCTCGATGTGTATTGGCGTGGGACAAGGTATCGCCATGATTATTGAACATATAGATCACCAGTCATCGTAGTCATAACCCCATGCGCCACTACCATCTTAATCACACCACAATGACAAATAAGGATGATCGTTATGCCTGTACTTGAAAATAAAGACGTGACTTTAAACTATGCCACCTTTGGTGATCGCCACAACCCTGCCCTGATATTCTCTAACTCTTTAGGGACCAACTACCAGATGTGGCAGCCACAAATCGCTGACTTGCAAAACGAGTATTTCATCATCTGTTACGACACCCGTGGTCATGGTAAATCCTCTGCACCCAAAGGCCCTTATAGCCTTGATGAGCTTGTACAAGACGTCATTGATTTGCTCGATAATCTGAATATTGATAAAGCCTTTTTTTGTGGTATCTCAATGGGCGGCATGACAGGTCAATGGTTGGCTATTCAGCATCCTAATCGCTTTCATCATTTGATGCTGTGCAATACGGCTGCAAAAATTGGCAATGAGGCCGCATGGACAGAGCGGGCACAATTGGTACGAGAGCAAGGTTTAGATCCTATCGCAGCCACAGCAGCATCGCGTTGGTTTACACAAGGATTTATCAGCAGTCATCCTGATGTGGTCGAGACCTTGTCTGAGGCGCTTGCCGCTGGTAGTAGCGAAGGTTATGCCAGTTGTTGTGAAGCGTTATCGACCGCTGATACACGTTCGCAATTACAAGATATGGATGCTGCTATTACCGTATTGGCAGGGTCAGCCGATCCGGTAACGACAGTTGAGGATGCTCAATATATGGTCGAACGCATTCCCAATGCCACGCTCGCTACCATTGAGGCGTCACACATCTCGAATATTGAACAACCTGACGTATTCAATCAGTTTATACGGCAATACTTGGTGCATTGATCACGTCACTGCTACGGCGTATCCAAGCCAAGCTATAAAAGCACTACCCACAAGGACGTTACCCCCAACAAGGAAGAAACATGAAAAAATCATTACGAGCATTGGTTATTGGCATTGCAGCCTGTAGTGCCTTTAGCGCTCACGCTGATATCAATATCGATAAAGAAGTTAAAAGTGTTGAAAAAAAGGTGATTGAATGGCGACGAGACATTCATCAGCACCCTGAACTGAGTAATCGGGAAACCCGTACCGCTGCTCTCGTGGCTAAGCATTTAAAATCTCTCGGTATGCAGGTCGAAACTGATATCGCCCATACTGGTGTTGTGGGCTACTTACAAGGGGCAAAACCCGGCTCGACCGTAATGCTACGCGCAGACATGGATGCCCTGCCCGTCACCGAAAAAGCCGATGTTCCATTTAAATCAACGATTGTCACCAAATACATGGGAGAAGACGTGGGTGTGATGCATGCCTGCGGACACGACACCCACGTGGCCATGCTCATGGGGACAGCTGAAGTATTGGCTGCGGTACAAAAAGAGCTGCGCGGCAATATCATGTTCGTGTTTCAGCCAGCAGAAGAAGGCGCGCCTAAAGGAGAAGAAGGCGGTGCCAACTTAATGCTAAAAGAAGGCATATTTAAAAAGTATCAACCAGACGTTGCATTTGGATTACATATTATGTCGAATCTAAATACTGGACAGATTGGTTATCGAAGCGGCCCTATCATGGCCAGTGGCGACACGTTTGATATTACCGTAAAAGGCAAACAGACTCATGGGGCAGCACCGTGGAATGGCGTTGATCCTATCGCAGCCGCGTCACAGATCGTGACAGGGGTCAATCATATTGTCAGTCGTCAAATTGACATCACTAAAGAGCCTGCCATTATCTCATTCGGTAAAATAAGCGGCGGTGTCCGCGACAATATTATTCCAGATAGTGTCAACATGATTGGTACGATTCGTAATTTCGATATGGACAATCGTGCCAAAATTTTTGACAATATAAAAACAACGGCCTCCCATATAGCCATGGCATCAGGCGCAGAGGCAGACGTCAAAATCACCAAAGGCTATCCTGTCACCATCAACGATCCCGCGCTTACCGCTCAGATGCTGCCCACACTCAAAAATGTAGCAGGGGCTGACAATGTCTTTGATGTGCCAAAGCTAACAGCCTCTGAAGACTTTGCATTTTATTCTCAAGAAGTACCGAGCCTGTTTATTTTCTTAGGCGGTACACCTGTAGGACAAGACGCCAGTAAAGCCCCTTACAACCACTCTCCCTATTTTTATGCCGACGAATCCTCTTTTAAAATCGGTACTAAAGCGCTGAGTCAGCTGGCCATAGATTATTTGGCCATGAATCAGTAACGCATAAAACCTGTGCATCAAGCCTAGTCATTTTAATGACGCTAAACCATTACCACGAGCGTTGCTATACCAACAAGGAAAACATATGAGTATCAGTCAGGCCATCGAAAAAGTCGAAGCACGTTATGCCCACCAACCTGAATTCGTTCAAGCGGTAAAAGAAGTTGCCATGACGATTGCACCGCTATATGACGCCCATCCTGAATACAGTGCATTGAAAGTATTCGAGCGTCTCGTTGAGCCTGACCGCATTATGGCGTTCCGTATTAACTGGGAAAATGATCAAGGCGAAGTGCAGGTCAACCGAGGCTGGCGTGTTCAGTTTAGTAATGCACTGGGGCCTTACAAAGGCGGTGTGCGGTTTCACCCTACCGTCAATCAATCTGTGTTGAAGTTTTTGGGTTTTGAGCAAATATTCAAAAACGCACTGACTGGATTGCCAATGGGCGGCGGTAAAGGCGGCTCAGATTTTGACCCCAAAGGCAAAACGGACAGCGAAATCCGCCGCTTCTGTTATGCCTTTATGCGTGAGCTACATCACTACGTGAATAAAGACATTGATGTACCTGCGGGCGACATTGGCGTCGGCGGGCGTGAAGTCAGTTATATGTTTGCCATGTATAAAAATCTCACGCACGAGTATGGCGGCGTATTGACTGGGAAAGGCGTTGGTTTTGGCGGAAGTTTGATGCGCACGGAAGCAACAGGATATGGCGCGGTATATTTTTTAGAAAACATGCTTACGGCGCAATATGACAATATTACAGGTAAAAGAATACTCATTTCAGGCGCAGGTAATGTCTCACTACATGCTGCTGAAAAATCCTATATGCTGGGCGGTATCGTCGTCACAGTATCAGACTCACAAGGTACTTTGTACGATGCAGCGGGTTTTAACCAAGAAAAAATCGACTGGCTCAAAGCACAAAAAGCAAAAAGTAAACCTTTGGCGGACTATGTAGCTGTGTACGGCGGTGAATGGTGTGCCAAGCAAAAACCGTGGCAATTTAAAGGTGATATTGCGATTCCATCAGCGACCCAAAACGAAGTCACGGTAGACGACGCCAAGCTCATGGTTGAAAATGGCATCACCTATGTCGTTGAAGGTGCCAATATGCCGCTGACTGCCGAGGCAATCGATTATGTGCGCTTGCACCGTGTGCATTATGCTCCTGGCAAAGCTGCCAACGCAGGCGGCGTGGCTGTTTCTGCACTTGAGATGTCACAAAACTCGGTACGTCAATACAAAACGTTTGAGCAAATAGATTTACGTCTCAAAAACATCATGAGAAGTATCCATGATAGTGCAGCCGATGCCTCAGAACAGTACGGTCAAACCGATAATGGCTATATCGATTATATGGCGGGTGCCAATATCGTTGGCTTCAAGAGAGTTGCCGATGCGTTGGTTGCTTATGGTATTTTGAACTGATCCAGTTTGTAAATACTCAACACGCTTAAATAAAAAACCGCTCACCTATCTTTTAAATAGGTGAGCGGTTTTTTATTGTTATTTTTCAATTGGTAATATTAAGGTATTGAGTTTTTTAAAAGAAGAATGATCATTAATACCGATAACGCGCCAACCAGCCAATATCCATACCCTTTAGGTATAAATTTATACTTAGAGGGTTTTTGACTTGATCCTTATAAAACCCTAACTTAATAAGTACTTATAGGGACATTACCCACGGAGAAAGTCGAATGGAATCACCAACTTTAAATATCAATAAGGTCATTGATGATGCCAAATTTACACCCTTTCATTGGAAGGTGCTTTTTTGGTGTTTGCTCATTATCATTTTTGATGGCTACGATCTTGTCATTTATGGCGTAGCGCTACCACTACTTATGGAAGAATGGTCATTGACCGCCGTACAGGCAGGATTGCTCGCGAGCGCGGCACTTTTTGGTATGATGTTTGGCGCGATGATTTTTGGGACGTTGTCTGACAAAATCGGCCGCAAAAAAACGATTATGATCTGCGTTGCACTTTTTAGTAGTTTTACCTTTTTTGGTGCTTTTGCCAATGGCCCCATCCAATTTGCCACTTTGCGGTTTTTTGCAGGGCTGGGTATCGGTGGCGTCATGCCTATCTGCGTGGCCCTAACGTCTGAATATGCACCAAAACGCATTCGCAGCACCTTAGTCGCGGTGATGTTTAGTGGTTATGCTATCGGTGGTATGGCGTCTGCCCTACTTGGCTCATTTTTGGTGGTGGATTTTGGCTGGGAAATCATGTTTTATATTGCTGGCATACCGACTTTATTACTCCCTATCATCTGGAAAATGCTGCCAGAATCTTTGATGTATTTGGTCAAAGAAAAACGGGATAATGAAGCAAAGGTTATTGTACAAAAACTGGCTCCACAAGAAAACATTACTACTTCAACCACCTTAATATTAGATGAACCCACCAAAGGGGATGATGCACCTATCAAGGCACTGTTCCTAAAAAACCGTGGCTTTACGACGATTATGTTTTGGGTTGCTTTCTTTATGTGTCTACTGATGGTTTACGCCTTAGCCAGTTGGTTACCCAAACTGATGATTCAAGCAGGCTATTCGCTAGGAGCAAGTATGATTTTCTTATTTGCTCTCAACATCGGTGGCATGATTGGCGCCATTGGTGGCGGTATCTTGGCTGACAAATTCCATCTTAAACCTGTCTTGACTACTATGTTTACTTTAGGTGCAGTCTCATTGATAATGCTCGGTTATAACAGCCCGCAAGTAGTGCTCTATACACTTATTGCTATTGCTGGCGCGACCACGATTGGCTCACAAATTTTACTTTATACCTTTGTTGCGCAGTACTACCCGACCGCCGTTCGTACAACAGCTATGGGCTGGGCATCAGGTATCGGTCGTATTGGCGCGATCGTCGGACCCATCTTGACGGGTGCATTACTTACGCTTGAGCTGAGCCATCAGACCAACTTCTTGTTCATTGCCATCCCAGGCATCATTGCATCTATTGCTATATTCCTTGTAAACCTAAATGCGGCTGTTGATAGCAGAAAAGCTGAGGTTAGACCAATAACTTTAGACACTTCCTCTATTTGACTTTGTCATTTAGCTTATTAATTGGACTGAAGGTATTAGGTGGATAGACTGACACCTGTTTTCGATTCATGTAACTGGCATTTTAGACAACTGTGCTTAAAATGCCAGTTACACTATCTTAATAGAAAGAAAGGTGTTCCCATTGCTGCTACAAAGACACCTGCTGGTAAGTCCAAGAGTAAAAACGCCATTCGTCCAATCAGATCAGCCAACATAACCAAATTGGCGCCGACCAATGAGCTAGTAATTGCTAACCCTGCAAAGCTGCGAGCAACCAGCTGTTTGGCAATATGCGGTGCAATGAGTCCCAAAGATGAAGGACATAGAAGCTACATTAAATTCAATTACAGATGATAAAGTCAAAATACTTGATATATCTAACAACTAAGGTGTAGAAGTAGACAAACTTGCAAATAGAGTTATAGGTTAAGAAGGAACGCGTTAATGCTCCCCTTCTCAAATCCAAGAGCTTTTATCTAAAAGAGACTGTTATTTAGATTCCATCCCCGCCAAAGTCATACCAAAGCGTATGATGGTCGCGACCACCAAAAGTGAGCCGACGCCAAGCGCCCAAAAAATCAGTAACCATTTGAACTGATGAAGACTTTTTTTCATCGTATTTTCCTCCAAACTCGCTCACACATAGAAAAATCTGGCTTACGGTAAATACCCGCCCGTTTGCTATCCACGCGCTAGTGATAACCGTCGGTATCTGCAACTTTGCCTCGAAACACCCGATAAGACCAAAAGGTATAAATCAAAATCACAGGCACAATAAACACCACACCGACCAAAGTGAATTTAAGGCTCGACAGTGGCGCTGCGGCCTGCTGAATAGTAATACCAGGCGGAATGATGTTTGGCCAAAGGCTAATACATAACCCCAGATACCCTAAAAACAACATGCACAAAGCACAAATAAAAGCGCGATCTTCTCGTTTAGAATGCGCAGCACCCATCAGGAACAATGCAAAAATAGCCGTAAAAATCGGTAACGGTGCCAAATACAGAATGTTGGATACGTTAAACCATAAGTCCCGTACACTGTCGTTAATCAATGGCGTATAGATGCTGATAATGAACATACAGGCGGCGAGCAATAATGTTAATGGTTTAATAAACGTGCGCATTTTTTTCTGCAAACCATGCTCTGTTTTAACAACCAACCAAGTGACGCCAAGCAGTCCATAAGCAAACAGCAAGCTAAAACCTGTGAACAGGCTAAATGGACTCAACCAATCCAATCCACCGCCAGCGAACTCGCCATTATCTACCTGAAAGCCAATGATTACAGCGCCCATCGCCACGCCTTGAGCGAACGTCGCCATTAAAGAGCCAAAAAAGAATAGCTTGTCCCAAATTGGACGATGAGACTCGGTCGCCTTAAAACGAAACTCAAAGGCGACGCCGCGCAAAATCAAACCAAATAACATCAATAAAATCGGACCATACAAGGCTGATAAAATCACCGAATACGCCATAGGAAACGCCGCCAACAAGCCAGCACCACCTAAGACAAGCCACGTTTCATTGCCATCCCAGACAGGGGCCACCGAGTTCACCATAGTGTCGCGATCCTGCTCGTCTTTGACAAAAGGAAACAGCAGACCAATCCCTAAGTCAAAGCCATCCAAGAACACGTACATCATCAAACCAAAGCCGATAACAAAGGCCCAAATCGTCGGTAAATCAAAATACATGACACTGTCTCCTAAATTTCTACGCCATCAGCGGCAGATAGCGGACGGGCGGGGCGTTTGCTCAAATCATCATCATCTTCAAATAAATAATCGACGGTTGGACCTTTATTGATTAGCGCCAGCATATAACTCACGCCTAAACCAAACACACACAGATACACCACGACAAAAGCGAGCAATGACAAACTCATGGCCGTCACGCTATTGGGCGAGCCTGCATCTATCGTGCGCTGCAAACCATACACCACCCAAGGCTGGCGACCTGTTTCAGTGACAAACCAGCCTGTCAGCATGGCGACCAGACCAGCTGGACCCATCGCAACACAAAAGCGCAAAAACCATTTTTTCTCATAGAGTCTGCCGTTTTTGCGAAGTATCAATGCCGTTACCGCGAGCACAATCATCAAGATGCCAAGCGCCACCATAATACGAAAGCTAAAGAAAACCACAGGTACATAAGGACGGTCTTCTGCTGCGACAGACGTAAGTGGTGGAATATCCCCATCCACAGAGTGCGTCAAAATCAAACTGGCAAGATTCGGAATCTCAATGGCAAAATCGTTTCTTTCTTCATCCATATTCGGTAAACCAAACAAGACCAGCGGAACGCCTTCACCTTGTTCCGTTTGATGCCAGTGCCCTTCCATCGCGGCCACCTTGATGGGCTGATGCTCTAGCGTGTTTAGGCCATGCTGATCACCGACCATCACTTGCAACGGCGCTGAAATCAGCAGCATCCACATCGCCATGGACAGCATTTTTTTTGCAACGTGTGTATGTGAATTTTTTAGCAGATGCCATGCACCAGACGCCCCGACCAATAACGCCGTTGCCAAAAAAGCCGCCAAGCCCATATGTGCCAAACGATAAGGAAAAGAAGGGTTAAAAATAATCTCGAACCAATCAAGCGGTACCACGCGACCATCAACAATATCGTAGCCTTGAGGGGTCTGCATCCAGCTGTTGGATGCCAAAATCCACGTCATGGAAATCAAGGTTCCAATCGCGACCAAGATGGTGGAGGCAAAATGTAGCTTTGCGCCAACTTTTTTCCAGCCAAACAACATAACGCCCAAAAAGCCAGCTTCAAGGAAGAAAGCCGTCATCACTTCATAACTCAGCAAGGGACCTGTGATGGCGCCTGCAAAGTTAGAAAATTGACTCCAGTTGGTGCCAAATTGATACGCCATGACAATGCCAGAAACCACGCCCATGGCAAAATTGACCGCGAATATTTTCATCCAAAATCGGCATAAGGTCATGTAAATCGGCTTTTTGGTATACAGCCACAAGCCTTCTAACACCGCCAAATAACTGGCAAGACCAATCGTTATGGCGGGAAAAATAATATGGAACGATACGGTGAACGCGAATTGTATCCGCGCCAAATCAACAGCATTGAAATCTATCATTGTGCCCTGCCTACCCTCTAGGGCGTGTCATCATTTAGATAGCGAGGCTTAAAATGAGCTAAATCGCAGTCAAACAAGGAAAAAGCTGCAGAGAATATCGATATATTCACAAAACTTTTGACGCTGTTTGGCAGGATTTAGCCCGTTTAAGGCCGCTAAATTCTTGAATGAGCTAATTGATGACACGCCCTAGACCATCAGAAAGTAAAAAATAACTACTGTGTTGATTGTAAAGCTTAAAAAAATACAGAACAGGCACAATAAATTAATTTAGAATAGGTACAGATGCATCATGAAAGGCACAACCATGAGTCAGTTTAAATACCTAGAGCTGGAACGTTTATTACGTAAAGACATCAAAGCCAATCATTTCTTACCCAGCGGCAAACTGCCCTCTGTCCGAGAAATGTGCCAGAACTTAGGCGTCTCTAAAGCCACGGTGCTGCACGCGTTGCACCGACTCGAAGCAGAAGGACTCATCTTTTCTAAACCGAAATCAGGGTATTTTGTCACAGCCACGGCACCAAACAACCGCGTCTCGCCAAAGCGCATTGACCCACCCGCCGCCCCCAGAGACGTGACCGTTCCAGCCATCTTAAAAGACATTATGACCCGCAGCGCCGCTTTTGATATTTTGCCGATAGCTGGCGTTAGCCATGATGCCAATCACTTGATTACGTTAAACCGACACTTAAGCAAAGCGCTGCGTGCCAGACCCACGCAAAAAGCCCTTTACTATAATGACTCAAGCGGCGATATGCGCTTAAAAGACGCCATTGTGGCGCACTACCGCCACCGTGGTTTGGAGCAAGACCCCTCGCAGGTTTGCATTACTGGTGGCTGCCAGCATGCCTTGTTTATTTCCTTGATGGCGACGTGCTCGCCTGGCGATACCGTGGCGGTAGAGTCTCCTGCCTTTTATGGCGTGCTACAAATCATGGAGCAACTTAAACTAAAAATCATTGAGGTCGCGACTGACCCTGAAGAGGGCTTGAGCGTTGAAGATTTAGAAGAAAAAATATCGGAGTGGCCCATTAAAGCCTGTATCGTGTCGCCCAATTACGCCACGCCCACTGGCGCGTTTATGCCAGAAACAGCCCGCCGAGCATTAATCAACCTAGCGGTCGAAAAAGATTTTTGCATTATCGAGGATGATATTTATGGGGATTTGGCTTTTCCGCCTTTTACAGCCGAACCGCTAAAAAAATTCGACAAAAACGGGCACGTTATTTTGTGCAGCTCTTTCTCAAAAAGCTTATCGCGAGATTTAAGGATTGGCTGGGTATTTGGTGGCAAATGGCACGACAAGATAGCTCAGTTAAAACTGGTTACTCAGCTCTCCTCTAGTGAGTCCACGCAGCAAGGTCTTGCGACCTTTTTAGAAGAAGGTCATTACCGACGTTACCTTGCTCAAGAGGTCAATACGCTAAAGCAACAACAAAGGGCGCTGATGGCTTTCTTAGACACGCATTGGAATAACAAGATTCGCTACACCCATGCCCAAGGCGGCATCTCTATGTGGGTCGAACTAGACGAATCCATCAATACCCAGCGCAGTTATAACAAGGTACTAGAGCAAGGTGTGATTATGACACCCGGCTCACTTTTCTCGGCATCGGGTCAATATAAAAACTTTTTGCGTTTAAGCTATATCCATCCGTTAACCGAACAAAGGCAAGCCGCGGTCAAAAAGCTGTTTAGCGTGTTATTTGGATAAGTGTTTTAAACCATGAGCTTAACGACGAACCCGTTTATAAAGCGGGTTCGGTTGCGATACGCTGCCACTATACGTGACAGACAACCCTTTAATGCCTTTTGCCGCATCGTAGGGATCTTTGCCTTCTTTAATCGCAAAACTGTCAAAACCGCATTGGCGCATTAGGCTTAACTGATCTCTGAGCACATTACCAAAGGCACGCAAATCGCCTTGATAATGTAACCGCTTACGTAGCAGATACGCCGTCGAGTAGCCACGCCCATCTTTGAAATCAGCGAAGAAAACACAGATAAATGACAGCTTATCGATATTGCCTTGTAACGCGATGGGATCATCATCAACATCAATCCAAACCGCCATCGGCGCATGCTCACCGCGCTCAATACGCGTAAGCCAAGCCGTCATCGGTAAGATTTGATGCGAGTCTAGTGCGTCGCAATCCTCTTCTATAATCACCCAATCATCGGTTTTATTAATCGTCATGTCATTGGACTGAATACGGATAATATTCTTCATATTACGCTCCTACCGACTCATAAGCAGCCAACTTAAAAGGCTCCAAACCTATGCGCAAAAAAGTCTCATGAAACGTTTCGTTGTCATGTCGATGCACCAGATACGCATTGGTGATGTTTTTAACCACGCGTGGCAGCGCATCTTCACTCACCGCAGGGCCAATCACTTTGCCGATTTGACTGTCTTTGCCTTGCGCGCCGCCAACCGTAATTTGATAATAATCCTCGCCTGATTTGCTCAGCCCTAAAATACCGATATTGCCGATATGATGATGGGCACAGGCATTGATACAGCCCGATAAGTTGATACTAATATCACCGACTTCTAGCTGCTCTTCAATGCTGTAAGCCTCAGCCACTTTTTTGGCGACAGGAAAAGAATGTGCCGTCGCCAAATTACAATAACTTGCGCCAGGGCAAACAATCATATCACTCACCAAGCCCACATTAGGTAACGCCAAACCCACTTCGCATAAGCTTGACCAGACACTAAAAAGGTGCTTTTTTGGGATGTCTGGCAGCACTATATTTTGTTCGTGAGCAATGCGAATCACACCGAACCCATAAATATCAGCAAGATCAGCGATACGCTGCATTTGCTCGGTATTTAAATCGCCGGGTATGTTGGTAGGGAACTTGGTAGAAATCGCCACCGACGCATAGCCGCTGACCTTATGCGCTTTCACGCTGCGTGATACCCAAGCAGAAAATTCGTCATGACTTGCCAAATGCTGACCGTATGCAAGATCCACCTCATCCAAGGTTTTGTAAAGTGGCGACAAGAACTGAGCAGCCACACGGCTTAATTCATCCTCGGTCAGCGTAGAAAAGCTCTCACGAATTTGCTGCCATTCGGCGTCCACTTCTTCTCGAAACGCGTCTACCCCTAATGAATTGACAAGGATTTTAATACGCGCTTTGTACTTATTGTCGCGTCGCCCATGACGGTTAAAGACGCGAAGCACGGCCTCAATATAAGACAATACTTCCGACCAATGAAGATCGTCTTTCACGGCTTTATTCAAAAAAGGCGTGCGACCCAAGCCGCCGCCAACCATGACCTGAAAACGTAAGGTTTCTTCTTCGTCACGGTACAAATACAAGCCGATATCGTGCATACGCACCGCCGCTCGGTCTTCTTTGCTGGCGCTCACGGCTATTTTGAATTTACGAGGTAAAAACAAAAACTCAGGATTTACCGTTGCCCATTGACGAATAATCTCGGCAAAAATACGCGGATCATAGTCTTCATCGGGCGCAACGCCCGCATAAGCTTCGGTCGTCACATTGCGCACGCAATTGCCCGATGTTTGAATCGCATGCATATCAATAGACGCTAAATGCGCCAAAATACCTGGCGTGTCCGCCAACTCAATCCAGTTGAACTGAATATTTTGACGGGTGGTAAAATGCCCATAACCACGGTCAAACTTATTGGCAATGACCGCCAAACCCCGCATTTGCGTGCTGGATAACGCACCATAAGGAATCGCCACCCGCATCATATACGCGTATTTTTGCAAATACAGCCCGTTTTGCAAACGCAGCGGCAAAAATTCATCTTCTGTTAATTCGCCATTCATCCGACGCACCACTTGGTCACGAAACTCTGCGACCCGCTCGTTGACCAATGCCCTGTCATATTCATCGTATCAATACATTTTCGTCTTCCTCTAAACCTGAAATATGTAGAGAAAGTATCAAAGAAATAGTGTGTCTAATAGGACAAGAAAAAAGAAAAAATATAGGTACAGATAGGTATAAAGCGATTCACAATAACTATAAATTACTGCTGAATACGTGGACCAAAGCATTATGAAGTATAAAACTATTAAGTGGATGAGCCAAACATAACTCCTCCACATAGCCTCAATTCAGTCCATTACTCCTAAAATAAGATGACATAATGGATGAATCGCTTGTTTTTACAAGATCTGACAAGCCTCATCAAAGTCCAATCTTGGCAGACGGCTGTATAATTGATCCTCTTGACCATAGCCTATATTGATGAGTAGGTTTGAGGACCAGTTACTGTCTTTAAGAAAAGTTTTATCTACCAATTCATTATTAAATCCAGACATAGGACCCGTGTCTAAACCCATGGCCCTACAAGCCAAGATTAGATAAGCCGCTTGCATAGAACTGTTTCTAAACGCCGTTTCTTTTATGAGTTCAGGACTAGAGTTAAACCATGATCGGGCATCCGTATGTGGAAATAATTTAGGAAGCTGCTCATAAAACTCATTATCATAAGCGACAATCACTGTGACAGGTGCCGTCATTGTTTTTTCAATATTACCTGAAGACAGTGCTTGTTCTAAGCGCATTTTAGCGTCATCAGATTTGAGAAATACAAACCGTGCAGGTGAACAATTGGCCGAGGTAGGCGCCATTTTAACCAAGTGATAGATCTCTTCAAGTAGTGCATCTGGCACGTCTTTCTTTTGCCAAGCATTAAAGGATCTGGCCTTACCAAACAGCTGATCAAGATCTGCTGAAGATAACGATAGGGAATCAGTCATAATACTTCCTTATTGATATTAGATTTTGGATAAGAATTGAAGGATTTTGCTATTGGTTGAGCAGGTCTCTGTGATTGTACTGGCATGTCCACCCGTCACCATTAACTCAAACTGGGCGTTTTGCATATTATTGGCCAAAGCCAGACCGCGTTGCCATGGCACCAAAACATCATCGAGGTTGCTTAAAACTAGCGTTTTATTTTTGATATGCTTGGCATTTATTAAGGGTTGATAAGACTGTAAGGCTTTTAATCTCGTTGAGACGTTCTCGACTGGCGCAAAGTGAGCGATGGCTTTATCTTCTTTTTGTGTGAGTGCGTCTATGTTGTCTGAGATCCATATAGGCGGGTATAAAAATATCGCTTGAGCACGTACAAATGCCTCTACACCTGTATCTTGTAGCAAACTGGTTCGCATACGAAAACATTTAATAGTATGAGGATCGAGGCTTTCCCAACCATTTAAGATAACCAGTTTATTTAACAATTCTGGCGCTTTATGAGCGATTTCCATACCGATAAATCCGCCAAGTGCATGACCGACGAAATGACAGTTAGAAAGCTCTTCCTGTTTTAAAATTTCAATTAATTGATCCGCTAAATCTTGCATAGAATAATTATCGGGTAAGAGGTCACTGTCAGGTGATACGCCCTCTTGTTCATAACAAATCACATTATAATGCTCGGTAAAACTCTCAATTTGAGGTAACCAAAAATCAGCATGCCCGCCTAAACCTGAACTAAACACGACCGTTTCTGACGTGTCGTTCTTACAAGGATATTTTTTAACTAACATAGAGTTTCATCCAATTTCAGTAAAATTCAAATTGTGGTAAAAGTATCTAATAGCTTACAAAATCAAGTTAAATTAAACTGACTAAATCAATTCAACGGTACGCTCATCGCTTTCATCATATTCATACGCTACGGTTTCTTCGAAGTTTTCGACTTTGCTTTCACCTTTATTTTCGACAGCCTCTTGAGACTTAATATATTTAATTAGCGCGTCTATGGTACCGACTTTTAGATTGTGAGTATCGGCGAATTTCATAAGATCGTCTCTACGAGCCATTTCACCATCTTGATTGATGATTTCTACAATAACCGCGGCAGGCTCTAAACCAGCCAGTCTCGTTAAATCGCAACCTGCCTCCGTATGACCAGCCCGTTCTAAGACACCACCCTCTTTAGCCATTAGTGGGAAAATATGTCCTGGGGTTACGACGTCATCAAAGGTAACGTCTTGAGACACGGCAGTTCTGATGGTCTGAGCTCTGTCTGCCGTTGATATTCCGGTACTTACGCCTTTTGCTGCATCAATGGAAACAGTGAAATTCGTACTATAAGGTGCTTGGTTGTCTTTGCACATGAGGGATAAGTTTAGTTTCTCGCAACGCTCAGCAGTTAAAGTCAAACACACCAAACCTCTGGCATGTGTAATCATAAAGTTAATATCATCAGGTTTGGCTAAAGTGGCTGCCATAATCAGGTCACCTTCGTTTTCTCGATCCTCATCATCCATGATTATGACCATCTTTCCTGCTTTAATATCTTCAATGATTTCTGGTATTGTATTGATATTCATAAAATCCACCATTTGCATTTATATTTGCTTTTGTATGTTGTTATGTAGAGCTTGAGCTTGTTGTCAATTAATCACGTGCTCTACATAACGTTCTACGTTTGATACGGCCGTATAGCTACTTCATAGAAATAGTGGTATTTACGCCTTCACTAGCATCCTCATCAAACCAGCGTGAGATTACTGTTTTAGTCTGCGTATAAAACTGCACCGCTTGCTTGCCATAAGGACCTAAGTCACCGAGCTTACTGGCTCTAGACCCTGTAAACGAAAACATCGGTAGCGGTACTGGAATTGGTAAATTAATACCAACTTGTCCAACATCGATATCTTGTTGGAACTTATGGGCATGGGCGCCAGACTGGGTGAAAATGGCGGTGCCATTACCATTTGGATTGGTATTGATAATCTTAATGGCTTCCTCAAGCGTGTCTGCATACATAATGCATAGGACAGGGCCAAAAATCTCTTCGGTATAACAGCTCATATCAGTGGTTACATTGTCCAAGATGGTTGGGCCAACAAAGTTACCCTCTTCATAACCTGCTACCTGACAACCACGGCCATCTAGTCTGAGAGTTGCCCCTTCGTCTATACCCGTTTGAATTAAGCGCTCGACACGGGCTTTGGCTTGCTTAGATATTAGCGGACCTAAATCTTTGTCATCCTTGCCAGCAGACACTACCAGCTGTGCTGATTTTTCTACAATTTCATCAACCCACTGTTTAGACTCCCCAACCAATACCACGACAGACAGTGCCATGCATCGCTGCCCTGCTGCACCAAATGCTGCGCCTGCTAGCTGATTCAGACTTTGTTCTTTATTGGCATCAGGCATGATAACGGCATGGTTTTTCGCACCCATCATACATTGCACACGTTTGCCAGCCTGACCGGCTCGATCATACACATGCTTGCCCACTGCGGTTGAACCAACAAAAGATATCGCTTTTATGTCAGGGTGATCACACAGTGCATCCACTGTATCTTTACCACCATGGACCACATTCAATACCCCTTTTGGTATACCTGCTTCAAGCGCCAACTCGACCAATCTCATGGTAACGATTGGGTTTTGTTCAGAGGGTTTTAAGATGAACGTGTTGCCTGTGGCGATGGCCATTGGAAACATCCATAGCGGTATCATGGCAGGGAAATTAAAGGGAGTAATACCTGCACAGACACCTATTGGCTGTTGAACGGTATACATATCGACACTACTAGCAACGTTTTCAATGTAGCCACCTTGTTGCAAGTTACCGATACCTGATGCGTGTTCTACGACCTCCAAGCCTCTAAACACATCACCTCTAGCATCTGCCAGCGTTTTACCTTGTTCTTCAGTCAATAGCGCTGCCAGCTCATCCATATTTTCACGTATCAGTTGTTGATACTTTAGGAAAACACGGGCCCGTTTGCTGATAGGTGTGACACGCCAACTCTGAAAAGCCTCAGACGCTACCTTGATAGCTTGCTCGATTTCCGCAGGTGTTGATTGTGGTACCTTGGCGATAACTTCTTGAGTGGCTGGATTGGTGATATCAATCCATTCTGTGGTCGTTGATTCGGTAAATTCGCCATTGATTAATTGTTGTACGCTGCGTGGTTCTGTATTCATGACACGATTCCTTAAGGTGATATCAAATAGGGATTAAAATTTATGGATTGAGTTTTAAGAGCGGCTCTGATGTAGCGATTTCTCTCTCAGTGGTCACGCTCACCTCTTTTTGTTTGTTTTTAAAATTGAAAGCGAGGTTCATAAGAATGGCTAAGAAAGTAGCGGTACCGATGCCGCCTAAATCAAAGCCTGCAATGTTTAATGAATAGTTGCCAGTACCTAGGATTACTGGGACGGCGGCTACCAACATATTGCCATTCTTACTAAAATCAATTTTTGCATTCATCCAAATACGCGCACCAGCGATGGTAATCAAACCAAAGACAACGATTGAAGCTCCGGTCAAAATAGGCACAGGAATGGTACTGACTAATGTTCCAAATTTAGGAGATAAACCCAATAAGATTGCAAAAACACCTGCTATTACAAAGACGACTGTAGAGTAGATTTTGGTCGCTGCCATCACGCCGATGTTTTCTGCATAAGTCGTCATACCAGTACCGCCTACCGAGGCTGACAGCGTGGTACAAAGGCCGTCAGCGAAGAACGCTCTGCCCATATAAGGTGAAATACTTTTGCCAGTCATGGCTTCTACTGCTTTGAAATGCCCAAGGTTTTCGGCGATCAGAATGATAAAGACAGGTGCAATGACTAATATGGCACTGGTCTCAAAGACAGGAGAATAAAGGGTTGGAATACCGAACCAAGCGGCATTTGCAATTGGACTAAAATCAATAGGCTTGCCCATGCCTAAGACATTCGTTAATAGGAAATAAATAAAATAGGCAGCGACCAGACCTATTAACAATAACAAGCGTCTGATCATGCCTTTGGTAAATACGGCGACTGAACAAATACACAATACGGTGACCAACGCCATCCAAGAGTCAAAGCTACTACCGATGACGCTTTGTATGGTGACAGGCGCTAAGTTCAACCCGATAATCATCACAATGGACCCAGTGACCACAGGTGGCATCAGGTTCTCAATCCACCCTGCACCTGTTTTCATTACCAGCAGACCCATCAGTGCATATAAGACCCCGCAGACCAGTGTGCCACCAAGCGCAATACCAATATTTGGATTGATACCAGTGCCGCTATAGCCTGTTACTGCTGCTACCGCCCCGATAAAAGCAAAGCTAGAGCCCAAGTAACTTGGTACGTGACCGCCAGTAATAAGAAAGAAAAGTATCGTGCCTATACCAGTGATAAGCATCGTTAAGCTAGGATCAAAGCCCATCAGTAAGGGGGCTAAGATTGTCGCACCGAACATGGCGAATGAGTGTTGTGCGCCTAACACCACGCTTTTACCCATCGGCAAATACTCATTGATTCCCACCGGTGTCGTTTCTAGATTTCCAGTATATGGACGCCATTTAACAAACCATTTATCCATTTTAAATATCCTTAAAAAGTAGAGGGGTGACACTTAGTACACTTAGTTCGTGCACTTACTCAATTGATGATAGCCTCGATTGAAATAGATGAGACTTTCACAATCAGGCTTGTGTTTGATATCCAATACTTCACAAATAAGAATATCGTGTGTTCCTACCGAGCTAATAAGCTTAATCTTGCAATCAAAAGAGATACTGGCATCTTCTAATACAGGCGATCCGGTTGACAGCGTGGACCAATTGCCTTGCTCAAATCTTTCTTCTAATGCCTTTTTGCCGCCGAAGACACCGCTTAAATCTTGATGTTCAAGACCAAGTGTGTTGACACATAGCACCATATTTTCTTTAAAAAATTTGTATACAGACGCGCTTCTGTTTAAACATACTAATAGGGTTGGCGGTTCGTCAGTGACACTGCACACCGCTGAGGCGGTAAACCCTGCCCGCCCTGCCGGACCCTCAGTGGTAATAATGTTCACGGCAGCCGCCAGCTTGCTCATCGCATCTCTAAAAGACTGCTGCATGTCGGTTAAGTTTCCTGCCGTAGAGGTGAATGATTCTTTAGACTTATGTTTCATTAATGAGGATTGCGTTGCTTGGCTTTCTTTAATTACTGTATTCATCTGTCATTTCCTTTTAAACAATATTCCGCAACATGTGTAGTCAACTAAAGCGCTCTATTACAGCCCAATGCTAGGGGACTCAATGTCAGGTAACTTTAAATTCACTAACTGCAGTTATTTTTAAGCAGGTTTTCATCCAATGTGCGCTATGGACGCGATTTCGACGAGGGCGTCTGGTTTTACCAATCCACATTGGATACAAAATCTCGCTGGCTTTTCATTGGGGAAGAACTCTGCATAGACTTGGTTAATAGCGTCATAATCTGCCCAGTCTTTTACAAAGATTGAATTAAACGTCACATCATCCATATCGCCGCCAGCGGTTTGAATAACGTTTTGAATCGTTGTTAACACATGGCGAGTTTGCGCAGCGGCATCACCCACATGTACGACATCGTTGTTTTCATCAAAGGGTAAGGTGCCCGAGACATAAACGATGTTGTCGGCCTTAGTTGCGGGTACATAGGGAGCTAATGGTTTGCTTGTACCTTCAGGGGTAATCACTTGTTTAGACATATCTACATTCCTATTTAAGTTAAGTATGAAGCGCTTGGTTTAGGCTCCTAAAAAGCCAGATATCGAAAAGATTAAGTATCCAAAAAGCACTGCTGCATGCTGGCAACATCAGAGACCCAACCAAAAAAGGTTTTTACGTTATAGAGAGTGGCGTCATGAGCCTCTACTGGTCCTGCCTGATAACAAGCGTCATCTAACAAAACTCCAAAATACTCAAGAAAAAACCCATCTCGAAGCGTAGATTCAACACAGACGTTGGTCGCGATACCAGTGAACAATAGATTACGTATGCCTCGTGACCGCAATACGCTATCGAAGTTGGTGTTCGCGAAGCCGCTATATCGAGGTTTGTCTATAACGATGTCTTGAGGCGCAGGGCTAAGCTCGTCGACCAACTCATAATCCCAGCCCCCTTTTGCCAATAATGTTCCCTCAAGCTCGGAGTTTTTACGCATGGTTTTTAGGGCATTTGATTTGTGATAATTGGGCGACCCGCTACCACCAGCCTCCACATATTTGTTATCCCAGCCATTTCTAAAATAGATGACTTGTATGCCAGATTGATGCGCAATATCCACGGCTTGCTTGATTTTATCGATGACGGGTTTGGTTGACGTCACATCAAACCCAGCCAAATCCAGATAACCACCTTGGCTGGCATACGCGTTTTGCATGTCTACGACAATCAATGCGGTTTGCGATGGATCTAACTTGATAGGTTCAGGCAACGACTCTAAAACGGGAGAGGATTGTTTGGTAAAGTCTGCACAAATAGTATTAACCGAATTCATATCCACTCCTTTTATTAGGCTTCGCTCATGGCTTGGCTGGCAACTGGTGTATCAACATTGATGCGGCTTTTCATCAGGGGCTGGATTTTGCTGCCAAAATCCTCAACACCTTGCACGAAATCATCAAAGGTCAATAAGACACCATCCGTACCTTGTACTTCAGCGATTTCGTCTAACATGCTGGCGACGTTTTCAAAAGAGCCGACCAGCGTACCCATGTTGATATTGACTGGCGAAACGCTTGAGGCCATATGGCGGATGTTGGTATCTTTGCCTGAGGTTTTGTCCTTACCACCTTGCGATTGCAACCAATCAATGGCTTCAAAATCCGCACCGTCATTGTATGATTGCCATTTTGCCTGAGCTTTTTCATCGGTCTCATCTGCAATGACCATAAAGAGCACATAGGTGGGAACATTACGGCCCGTCTGATCTGTATGTACTTTTAAGCGGTCATTAATACCAGCGTAGGCAGTTGGCGTGTTCAAACCTTTACCAAAGACAAAGTTGTAATCAGCATATTTCGCAGAGAACGCCAAACCTGTATCTGATTGACCCGCACAGATAATTTTCATATCCGCTTTTGGAATAGGCTTCACCTGACAATCATTCATCTGAAAGAACTCACCCTTCAAATCAGATTGGCCTGTCGCCCACAGATCTCTTAGGATTTGTACATATTCAGATAAATACTCATAGCGCTTACCAAAATAATCGTTGCCTGGCCACATTCCCATCTGTCCGTATTCTGCTTCTTGCCAGCCAGTCACGACATTCAATCCAAACCGTCCGTTCGAGATACTATCAAGCGTCGACGCCATTCTGGCTACGATTGCGGGCGGCATCACTAACGTTGCTGATGTGGCATAGATTTTTATTTTGGACGTGACTGCTGCGAGTCCTGCCATCAAAGTAAAGCTCTCAAGGTTATAATCCCAAAACTCAGTCTCACCGCCAAAACCGCGCAGCTTGATCATTGAGAGCGCAAAATCAAAACCGTAATGCTCGGCACGTTGCACAATTTGCTTGTTGAGCTCAAATGTTGGTTTGTACTGAGGCGCGTTTTTTGAGATTAACCAGCCATTGTTACCAATCGGACAAAAAATTCCTATTTCCATGAGGTCACCTATAGATTTTGAGAAGAGAAGAAGAAAGCTATAAAAGAAATGAAAATTCTTTTACATTTTTGTCAAAGCAAAACTTATGCCATATTTTTTTATTTATATTTATCAATAACTTATATAATTTTTACCCAAAATTTTTTAGACCATATGGTTTAAAAAAATGCATAACAATAGTGCGGACTGTTATAAAACGGTGCGGTTTGTTATAAAATAGTGCAGAAACACTTGAAAAAGGAATTTTGGTGGTAATCTGGACACGGTGAGTTAGATTAGTAGTAAAAAGGACGTTGGTGAGGGCTATCGCTGCGATTAGTGATCCATAGACTAATAAGATGTTGATCGCTGCTGAGCGAGCGATATTGGTCAATAAATGGCGCTTGTAATGATTGCTTTGGCCATTTTTAAATTGAATCAACCATCATCTAAAATTAGGTTTATACGACTTTATAATGAAGGACATGACAGTGAAAGACAGCGTGCTCAAAGAAGAGGCAGAAACGAGTTCAAAAGTACTAAAGAAAAAAGCACATATCATTAATGCGGCATTGATCGTCTTTTCACAAGAAGGACTGAATGGGGCACGAATGGAGAGGATTGCGGAAGAGGCTGATATTTCTAAATCGAATATATTTTATTACTTCGACAGTAAAGAGGTTCTGTATATTGCTGCTTTGGAAGCGGTGCTGAGTGAGTGGTTGTCCCCTTTGAGCAATATTAACGTCAACCAAGATCCAAGAAATGCGCTCAAAACTTATATCGAAGAAAAATACAAGATTTCAAAGAAATCACCTGCAGCATCGAGACTATATGCATTAGAGATCATGCAAGGAGCGCCTCACTTAATGGGGGTGCTGAAGGGACCTTTAAGATATTTGGTGCGAGAAAAGGTGGCAGTGATTGACGGGTGGATTGCGGACAATAAGATTAAGTCCGTTTCTGCGATCCATTTAATTTTCCATATTTGGGCAGTCACTCAGCACTACTCTGACTTTTCTACGCAAACTGAAGCTATTTGTAATCATAGTTTAAGAAATAAGAAATTTGCTAATGATGCGTTAAACACTAGCATTCAACTTCTTGTAGATAGTTTGATTATATAATTTGATATTGTTATCGATGTCTTGAGTAGTGATGCCACCAAGACTCTCGTAGTTATTACGTCCTGCGTTACGAGCGGCTCCGGTAGTGGTAATTTCCCCACCTATGAGCGTGGTTTTACCTTTAGCAGTGAGGTCAAGACCACCATCCCCTGTGAAAATGCTTGATTGCTGACATAGTAGATGACTATATGAACCCTTAAATATAAGAAAAGTAAATCTTTCACTATTTTACTCGACACCTGTCGCCACCCACAAGTACCCTCCAATATCATCACGCCCGACGCTTTTTGCACACTGAATAGCTGAGGTATTATCAAAATGAATCGTTCCAAACAACATATCAGTTTTCTGTCTTTCTGATTGTCTACTTTGATTATTAGCCAACTGATATATCATAGCCTGTTGCATCCATTTCCCCAAACCCTGTCCTCTATATTCAGAAAATATAATATTCTCAATAATATAAAAACCTGTCATTCCTAAGCCATTATCAGGCTCTGCTATGATGACTCCCGCTAATTCATCGTTGACATATAGTAGATTAACAAATCCTTGATCCACCCAAACTCTCATATCTTCTATCGGCTTTAATTCCATCATTACAGCATGTTGGGGAAAGTCATCAATCAACTTGTTATATGCCGTTTCATATTGGTTATAAAAAATAAGAGAATTTGCAGATAACAGCTCACATTTGGTATGAGAAGGACGGGCTATATCCTGTACTGCGTTTTCACTTAGCGTATCCAAAGAGTTTGCTAGGATACGATTGTCCCAGTGGGCTAAGGGGAAGTTTGCAGGCTCAATATCTAAATAGCTTGGAACATAGAATTGAATATATTGGGGCTTAAAGTTCTCAAATGCTTTTGAGATATTATCTACCAATACATTAATACTATTTATGCTGAGTGGTTTTAGTGTAGCCGTTACAGTGACAAATGGTTGAGAGATATCCATACCACGAAAGCGAATACCACATAATGCAATATTACCATTGTCGCAGCTAATTAAACGGGTTTTGTATTCTGAGGGGTGCCGACCAGCAATGGACGCGTATTGGGCGAATAATAATGCCAAGTCATCATTTTCCAGTCTTTCTATATCTTCTTGAAGCTCATGAGCACATTGCTTATACAGATCTGTTTTAGTATATATTCTTTTCAATAGTGGCGGTGCTTGAGCAGCTTTTGCTTGTATTAACGATTCAATTATTTTTATCATGTTTGGCCTAATTCATAAAAAAATATGTAGAGTGTAGATATGACTTTTTAAAGCATAGCGCAAACTAATCAAGTGCTCTCACTAGCTTAGTTGCCTAGTGAGGCCTTGAACATTAAGCTGTATGTAATGGTAGCAATAGTTTGAGTTATTGAGATAACGATAGTGTACTTCATAATGTATCTATCGCGCGGATTAAGAGACTTTCAACTCAATGCCTAACATCCATAACAAGTCTTGTTTGAGCAAGCTCATCAAGATATTGGTCTATGATTTGGGTATTTTCTCTATCCAAATGTGCATCCCATTCATCAAGCATCACAATTGTACTTTGGTCGTCCTCTCTAATTTCTTGAATTTGCTTGATGAGTTGTTGTCCTGTTGAGCCTTTATGCGTTTGGTCTGTTTTGTAATTGAAATACAAATTGTGCTTAGCTGGCAAATAGTACGCTCGTTCTTGGTAATGGTCTTTTAGCTTGAGTAACATACAAGACTTACCAACACCATTACTACCAATCAACGTTACCCTCCCTTTCTTTGGCAACTGTGTTGAATCAAAAATCTCTCCTGTTTGCTTCACACGTATTTGGTCCGCCTGAATGTAAGTATCTAAATCCACAGTGGTAGGTTGTAAAACATTCAAAATACCATCTAGCATCGTTTTCATAACGCCAATACTGGTATGGTAACCAATCAAGGCATAGCACATTTGCAATAGCTGAATTTGTCTTGGCAGCGTGGCAATTAGCACCGCCATCGTCGCAGCGTCACTCCAATTTTTATTAAAAATAAAGCCGGTGATCACAAAAACAGGCAGCATGAGTATGATCATGCCTAAGCTTGAATTAATGTGCTGAATGGATGTGGATTTGACGCTGTTATTCTTTGCTGTTGCAAAGCTTTTTTGAACGATATTATTATAGAGTGTGTAATTATGCTTGTTGAAAATAACGACGTTATCCCAACTGTCAAAGAGTTTAGCGGTTAAGCTCAACCGTGATTGCTGATCTGTTTTGGCAGCGGTTTTTAAAGTATGTCGTCTGAAATGTACAAACGTGGAAGCAAAAACAATACCTACTGTATAACCAAGCAGTAATGTACCATCTAGAAACCAAGCAATAACAAGAACGTTAAATAAGACGTTAAGAACCAACGCTGAAATGTCAAAGATACTATCAATGACGGTCTCAAGCGTGTAGTTACTCTCCTGAGCGAGTGTTGTCGTTGCCGTACTCTGTAATTCATCGCTGGATAAAAAATAGGTTTTACCTAAAAAAACAGTGTGGAAGGTATCATTGTATAGTTTATGAGCGTCGTACTTAGCACGCTCTATATTGGTGACACAGAAATACGCAGGCACATAAACGACCACCAAAGAGACGGCAAATAACAGCATATAAGGAAGTAAAGGCCCATTGTCAGCAAAACTTTGTGCCAGTCGAGCAATAAAATACGTTGAGGACGCTACAATGATTTGCTGAATTACTAAAAATATCAATGCTATACGCAAATACTTGTTTGAGATAATTTTATAAATCAAGATTTTTCGACATCCCTTAAAATTCACACACATAAATCTAGCAAATAACAGTTTCTTGCTGACATATAATCTGTTCATTAACTTTCAGATTTTTTGTGACTGCATCCCTCTTCATGCACAGGTTTTGCTAATAGTAATTTCATCTTCGTACTTGCCAGTAGGTCCGTAACCACCTTCAGATCCGACTACTCCGACCACGCAAGTTTCAAACGACTTATAATAGCCGTCTTGACCAATTTTATTTGAGTCTTTCATTAAAAGCTGTTTGGGATCTGCCACATAGTAGACTTTACCATTCGCATCCAGCTCATATATTTCAAAGCTTCTCTTAAAAATTCCACGCATTTCTACTTCTTCTGGAGTTTGCTTTACGACGGCTTCTGATGGGTTTTCTTTCACCTCATTAACACTGTTGGACTCTTTATTACTGCAACCTATACTCATAAATATAAGTGTCGCAAATCCTGCTACTACCAATCTGAGGTTAGACATTTAGCTTTTCCTGTAAAAGATATCCATAAATTAGATTTTCTATGAAACGCAACCAAAAAACTTGGTTATAAATACATTATTTTAGTAGACTATTATCGATTAAAATAAGTGTTTCTACAATATAATTAACACTTTTTAATAGTGAAGCCTTACTTGAGCACTAAGCACCTTAGTAAGGACTTGAGTTTTTATAGTAAATGGCTAACAATCAGGCTGAATTAAGGGTTGGATATTTGGAATGTTGATAACAAGTGTAATGCTTGCTTCATTACCAATGTTGATACTAGCCAACATACTAATTACACAATCATTCGTCTGTAAGGATAAATACAATGAAAATTGAAATACGTCATGCCGAGCCAGAAGATGCAGACGCGTTGCAAGCCATTCATGCCGATGAGGCTTTATATGCAAATACTTTGCAGCTGCCTATGCCTTCCAAGACCCTATGGCGCAAGCGACTGGCAGATATACCTGACAATATGTATATGTTAGTGGCTGAAATTGAGGGTGAAGTGGTGGGAAGTCTCGGGCTTCAGACTATGACATCAAAGCGTTAACGCCATGTCGCAAGCTTTGGGGTCAGTGTAAAAACGGCAGCACAAGGAAAAGGTGTCGGCAGAGCGCTTATAAACGCAGCGCTGGATTTGGCTGATAATTGGTTGGATATCAGACGTATTGAAATTACCACTTATACCGATAATACCGGAGCCATCGGTTTATATAAAAGCTTGGGCTTTGTGATAGAAGGTGAGATGGTAGATTACGCTTATCGCAACGGCGAGTATGTCAATGCCTATCAGATGGCAAGAATTCGAAAAGCTAAACATGGATAGTACTGATGGTTTCTAAGATAGCTTATTTCGGTGTTATACCCAAACGCAAAAAGCCGCATAACCCGTCGCGCCATTAATGTTTAGTCCATATGTTGCACCTGCAAGGGCATAAAATTTTTCTCGTGCTGCCTGCACACTCATCACGGTTGTCCGTGGTGATCTTACTGTTCCCAGCGACACCCGTAATACCTGCTCGAGTCACACTACTATCACTGCCACCATCGCTGCCATAACCTAGACCATTCATACCAACTCTTCAAATAAAAATGAAAATCATTTGCATTTTTGAGTGATTTTTATTTAGAATGCTTCATTTACTTTAGACGGCTCAGTATGATGTACATGAACAATTTGGGCGTGACACAAGGTCAGCTTCGTCATATGGACAATGTCTCAAACACCATACAAAAACAGGTTTTACATTCCATATTTTGGGCAAGCGCTACGCTGCGTACTCCCTCTGATGTTAGACAACAAGTAGCCGTTATATGAAAGCAATGTCTCTCTTCATCCGTCTGTTTGTGACAGCATGCTTAGGCTTAGTGTTAAGTAGTTGTCACTCATCTGATGCCACCTCTCCCGCGCTTGCTCTAGAGACGCAAAACACCTTCACGCAGCCCCTGTCGGTACAATCGCCTTTTAAGGTAATGACACCAGACTGGGGCATCGCTGCGACATTAACTGCCATGGGCTACCCGCCAGTGGCAATGGGTGATAAGCCTTTTTATAAAGAATGGGTTGGCAAACCTATTATCCCTGCTACCACATACGACGTGGGTACGCGCTACCAGCCCAATCCCGAAATGTTCTCTCAGCTCGATCTAGATGTGGTGATAGACACCGGATTTTATGAGCATTTGCGTCCTATGTATGGCGACCTGCCCATTCACTCTATTGAGCTGAGCAGTCTAAATAGAGTTGCCAAATGGGAAGACTTTATAGAGCCCACGTTAGAATTGGGTCGCTATATTCATCAGCCTCAAGCGGCACAACGCTATCTTGACCAGAGTAAAAGTCAAATAACACAAGCAGGTCATACGTTTCATACGCGCTACCCTCATATCAAAAAACTGGCGGTAGTCCAATTTGCTGATACCAATAATTTACGTATGTTTTCATACAACAGCTTGTTTCAGCCAGCACTAAACGCCATGGGGTTAGAGCTGGTGGCATTCGCAGATGGCAATCAATGGGGCTTTGCGCCCATTATGCTAGGGGATTTGGCACAGCTCGATGACGATACTTGCTTGGTGGTCGTAGAACCTATCGGTGATCTACTTAAGCTGGAGCTAGAATCCAGCTTGGTATGGCAACGCTTGGGATACTCGTTTGAAGATGACCCAAAATCTGTCGATAAAGGCCGCTGTCTAACCCTACTACCGGCCACTTGGAACAATAGTGGCGTGGCTTCTATGAATGTCTTGTCCGATCGATTAATGAATGCCACTCTTGTAGGCAATACCGACTTATGATGAAAAACAATGTTTTGTCTATTAACCGTCTTTATTTAATGGTTGCTTTTTTGATCGTGATGGCAGTAGTCAGCAGTTACGCTGTCATACATCAGTTATGGAATCTACCATTCATAGAGCTGTTCACTCCGTCATTTGACTTGTCGCTTTCGGATATGAGTATCCAGCTGCAAATCGTGCCGACCATGATCGTGGCATCAACTGCAGGTGGCCTTTTAGGCTTAGTTAGTGTCTTGCTACAACAGTTGGTAAAAAACACGCTGGCGTCAGACACAACATTGGCAGTGGGCAGTGGCGCAAATATGTCACTGCTTCTTGTGACATTATTTTTCCCTAGTTTCAATCTAGGAGGTAGCTTTTGGGTCGCCTTTATTGGGGCCGTTAGCAGCATGGCAATTGTATTCATCCTCGCCGCACCAAGTCGCATGAATCCTCTGGTGCTGGTGTTAGGAGGGTTGGTCACCAATATCTTATTGGGTGCTATCGCCGCCTTATTGATGATTTATTATGCCGAAGAATCCTTAAATGTCATGGTATGGGCAGCTGGCAGTCTTACGCAAAACAATTGGCAAGTGTCTATTGTATTAACCATTGCCAGTGTGGTCGCCTTCATCAGTTTAATGCCTTTATTAAAGCCGCTAGAAATCATGAGCCTAGACGATAGGCAGGCAAAAAGTTTGGGCATACCTATCAATCTTATTCGAGGACTGGTAGTGGGATTGGTGGCGATATTAACGGCCCTTGTCGTGAGCCGTGTAGGACCTATTGGTTTTATCGGACTGGGTGCCGCTACCCTCGTCAACGTATTTTCTATCAGACATATCGGTTACCGTCTGCTCTTGGGCTATGGATTTGGGGCACTTCTGCTCTGGGTGACCAGCAATGTCACCACGGTACTACAGCATTACCTGAGCTTAAACATTCCTGCTGATGCGATGACTGCCTTACTTGGCGCGCCATTGGTTATATGGCTAATCGTAACCCAAAGCCGGCCGCATAAAGATGAGATTAGCCCAACGCTTATTTCAGAACGCCGCGAACCGCATTTACTTCTCTGGAGTGTCGCCTTAGTCCTACTAATTGTAGGCATACTTGTTTTCACTGCCACAGCAAATGGCTGGCAATTGAATGCCGTATGGAGTTTGATTGTTGATTTTAGACTGCCTCGTACCCTAAGCGCGGCGGCCACTGGTGTGATGCTAGCGACTGCAGGCGTGCTACTGCAAACCTTGACGCGCAACCCTATGGCCAGTCCTGAGGTACTGGGCATCAGCTCAGGTTCTGCAATCGGCGTGATATTGGCCTTTGTGTTCTTGCCCAGTTTTGGCTACGCAGGCATTGTGCTGTCAGGATTATTGGGCGCAGCGATTGTGCTCAGCTTGATATTATGGCTGGCTCGTAGAATAAATCCTGCCTATTTGCTGTTGGTTGGCGTGGCAATTGCCGCCCTGATGGGTGGTTTGTTAAGTCTGGTCAAAATATCTGGAGATCAGCGGTTGCAAGCAGTTCTCAGTTGGCTATCGGGCTCCACTTATCTGGCCAGCCCTGAGACTGCATGGCTACTTGTGATATTTGCCCTATTGCTTTTTTTATTGAGTTTTATGCTGATAAAACCACTAGAGATACTGAGCTTAGGCAGCGGGATAGCGCGTGAGCTTGGTGTCTCTTTAAGGCTGTTTCAAAGCTTGATATTAATCTTAGTGGCAGCGCTTAGTACCATATCAACATTGGCAGTCGGTCCGCTCAGTTTTATTGGTCTGATGATTCCACATCTTGCCACGACGCTCGGCGCGGTTCAGCTCAAGCGCCAATTACCACTGGCGGCTATTTTAGGTGCCGCATTAATGATGCTGGCGGATTGGCTTGGGCGTTATATCATATTTCCTTACGAGATACCGGCTGGCACCATTGCCGCTATTATTGGTGGTGCGTATTTCTTATACCTGATGCGCCGTATCAAAGCGTGATTTACACCATTACTTATGACACTACTCTATAAAGAGGTGTCTTGTTTAATGTCATTCACGCTTCTATGAGTGTTGATGAGGCATTGGTTCATCATGGCTTTATCATACTATGCGTTGATACTGTTGTATGCTCATTTCTTTCTTCATCGAATAGGTCAGCTCGCACCCTATTCATTCATGCAATTTCATCAAATACTCAAGTTCACCGATCAGACACACAAGCAAATGTGTCAAAAATATCTCTATATTGTATTGCTAATAATTATCATTATCATTATCATGTACGCAATTGATCGTGACATGTTAAGCCTATCAAACAGTCTGTCACTGACAAAACCATATATTGATTATTCATTCAATGCTGCATCAAGAGAATGTTAAGCCAATTAACCCAATACTTTTATCGAGATACCATCTGATGTTTATCATTACAAAAGGCACCAAGCGACATAAACCCAGCTCCTTGAGTTGGTTCATCAAACAAACCATGCATCTGTCAGCCATTGCTTCATTGGCAGTCAGCTCATCTATCATTCATGCTGAAACCACCGACCAATCCGCAACTGGTGATAGTATCACCATCAATGATGCTGACAAAAAAGCCGAACCCAGTACCACGCTAGAGACTATCGTGGTCACGGCAGATATAGACGCACAGACTACTGAAAATACCGACCGCTATACTATTCCGACCGCCAGTAGCGCCACTGGACTGGCACTCTCCGCAAAAGAAACCCCGCAGGCCACCAGTGTAGTGACTAATCAGCAACTCAAAGATCAAAACTCAACCAATCTAACAGAGGTGCTCAAACGCGCACCTGGTATTCAAGTGGGCAGTATCGATGGCGCGCGCAGTGGGTTCTCAGCGAGAGGATTTGGTATTACTGGCTTTCAAATCGATGGCTTAAATACAGATTTTGTTCAGCAAGCAGCGATGGGTGAATATTCAGCCAATACTGCTATGTTTGATCATGTTGAAATCGTACGTGGTGCGACAGGCTTGATGAGTGGCTCAGGCGACCCTTCTGCCAACGTCAACCTCATTCGCAAACGTGCCGACAGCACAGTGCCCGCCACCGAACTCTCTGCCAACGTTGATCGTTATGGCAATTACGGTGTGAGCATCGATCGCAGTCAGTCATTGACCAAAGATGGCGCGGTACGTGGCCGGGTCGTGGCAAGTTATCAAGATGGCGATACCTTTATCGATCGCCAAGAGCTGGGGCAAAACCTAATCTATGCCACAGTGGATGCTGATGTGAGTGACAACACTACCGTCAGTGTGGGCGCAAGCCGTCAGCACAATAAATCAAAATCGACCATGTGGGGCGGTTTGCCAAGTTATTTGAGTGATGGCTCAAAAGCCGAGTGGGATACCAGTAAAAACGGTAGTGCTGACTGGTCAAACTGGGACTCTGACAATGTTTACTACTTCGCTGACATCGATCATGATTTTAATGAAGACTGGAACCTAACCACCAATGCCAGTTACAACGAGAGCGATAGTAGCCCAAAACTCCTTTATATATATGCCAATGGCAATCAAGTTATTGATCCTGATGTGGGGCTGGTCTATAACTTAAACCCATTCCATGCCGATACCGAACGCAAACAAGTCAACGTCAAAACCAAGTTGACGGGTAATTTTGATGCACTGGGTAGAACGCATCAAGTCATCTTGGGTGGCTCGTATAACAAGAGCGATCTTGATACCTTTACCTATACAGCGCCGCCCGATGGACTTTTGCCAATATCTGACTTCGATAATTGGGATGGCAGCTACGCTGAGCCAGCATGGGGCGCCAAAACCCAAAGCTCTGATGTCACGACTAAGGAAAAAGCCATCTTTGCCGCCACTCAGCTAAAGCTGTCTGATCCTCTATCAGTCATATTGGGGTCACGGGTGTCTGATTATGAGCGCTCAGGTGTGCAGTATGGCAATAATGTAGACACTGAATCCAAACATATTTGGACACCTTATGCGGGTATTACTTATGATATTAACGAAAACCACAGCCTTTATACCAGCTACAGCGATATCTTTAAACCTCAAACCGAGCGCGATATCGACGGCAATTATCTCGATCCTATCGAAGGTAAAAATTACGAAATCGGCCTGAAAAGTGAATCAGATAATGGCGCGCTACAAAGTCAAGTCAGCATCTTTAGAATCGAGCAAGACAACCTTGCGCAACTTGATGGCGGTCAAATAATCCCAGGTACCAGTCTTGAAAATGCTTATGTTGGTGCAAAAGGCGCTACCAGTCAGGGCGTTGAAGTAGAGGTCACTGGCGAGCTTAGTGACAAACTAAAGGCCACTATCGGCTACACGCATTTTAATGCTGAAGACAATAGCGGCAAAGCCATCAATACAGGCTACGCCGACACCACGCTGAATTTGTTTGCCACCTATGATATGAACGATATCGTTCCTAACTTGATAGTTGGTGGCGGTATCGATTGGTCAAACGGCTACTATGGTGTGGTCACCAACCCTGTGACTGGGCAATCTGAAAAATATGGTCAAGACAATGTGACACTAGCAAGCATCATGGCCAAATATGCCATCAATGACAACTTAGAAGCACAGCTTAACGTCAACAATTTATTCAACCAAAAATATCTTGCTGGCGAAAACTTCTTTGGATTAACGTATGGCGAGCCTTTAAACGTAGTCGGTAGAGTGACTTATCGCTTTTAGTCTAAATATTAGGGCTTGTTGAGATTGAAAGTTAACATCTAACAAATTGACATTCAGGGTCGGCTTATAATACCATTGATAATTACTTTCATTCATCTCAACGATGATCCTATAATAACTTTTTGGAGACATCCCATGCAGTGGACTAAACCAGCTTTTCAAGACATCCGTATCGGTTTCGAAATCACTATGTATTTTGAAGCACGCTAAAAACTCATAGACCTGAATACATTAAAAGCCCTAGATGATTAGGGCTTTTACTTTTTTTGACATTTGGAAATATTGCGCTATGTATATTCACGTTTTAGGCTCAGCAGCGGGCGGCGGCTTTCCGCAGTGGAACTGTAACTGCGAAAACTGCCATGGCGTACGCCAAGGCACCATTGAAGCAAAGACCCGTACCCAGTCCTCGATCGCCATATCAGAAAATGGCGTTGACTGGATTTTGTTTAACGCTTCACCCGACATTCGCCAGCAGCTATTTGACTTTAAAGCCGCGCAGCCAGCCCGTCAAGTACGAGACACAGGTATCACCGATGTGGTATTGATGGACAGTCAGCTTGACCACACCACAGGCCTATTGACCTTACGTGAAGGCTGCCCCATCTCTGTTTGGTGTACCGACATGGTGCATGACGACCTCAGCACAGGATTTCCACTGTTTAATATGTTACAGCACTGGAACGGCGGTCTACAATATAATCAAATTGATCCAAAACAGCGCTTTCAAATTGACGGTTACAGCAATTTAGAGCTAACGCCTTTGGTCATCAGAAGCTCAGCGCCGCCGTATTCGCCGCACCGTAACGACCCTCATGATGGCGACAATATTGCGCTGATTGTGAAAGATTTAAAAACACAAAAGCAGCTGTTCTATGCGCCAGGCTTGGGCAAAATTGACGATGTAGTCATGCAAATCATGAAAGCGTCTGATTGCGTGATGATTGACGGTACGCTATGGACAGACAACGAGATGCAAGAACGCGGCGTTGGCACTAAAACTGGCCAAGATATGGGGCATTTGCACATCAGTGGTTACGATGGCTCGCTGCACTATTTAGATCAGCTCGATAATACTCGCAAGGTGCTCATTCATATCAACAATACTAACCCGATATTGAACGAGCAATCTGAACAAGCGGCGACATTAAAACAGCACGGTGTTGAAGTGGCCTTTGATGGCATGCAGATAGAGCTTTAAGACAAACGGTAAGATAAAGACAGCAATCGCAAGGTAAAAATAATGCAAGAACAAACCGCAGCACTTAGCCCAGAAGCGTTTGAACAAGCGATTATGGCAAAAGGTCAGTATTATCATATCCACCATCCTTTTCATATTATGATGCATGAGGGACGCGCGACGCAGCAGCAAATCCAAGCGTGGGTCGCCAATCGGTTTTATTACCAAATCAATATCCCGCTAAAAGACGCGGCAATCATGGCAAACTGTCCCGATCAGCGCGTGCGTCAAGAGTGGATCCAGCGCATGATTGATCAGGACGGTGTCTACCCTGATGGTGGCGGCCGCGAAGCGTGGCTTGGTCTGGCAGAAGCAGTTGGCTTGACGCGTGAGCAGGTGATTTCGGAAGAATTGGTATTGCCCGGTGTGCGTTTTGCTGTTGATGCGTATGTGAACTTTGCTCGCCGTACCTCATGGCGTGAGGCGGCGAGTAGCTCATTGACTGAGCTGTTTGCCCCGCAGATTCACCAATCGCGCCTAGAGTCTTGGCCCAAGCATTACCCTTGGATTAAAGAAGAAGGCTATACCTATTTTCGCTCGCGTTTGAGCCAAGCGCGCCGCGATGTTGAGCATGGTCTGACCATCACGCTTGACTCATTCAAAACGGCAGAGCAGCAAGCACGCATGCTTGAGATATTACAATTTAAACTCGATATTTTGTGGACGATCTTGGATGCCTTGAGCCTCGCCTATGTGCATGACCAAGCGCCTTATCAAAGCGTCACCACTGACCATGTCTGGCATAAAGGATTGTTCAAATGAGTTTACCTGAGCTGGATCAATCTCTGGTTCCCACATGGCGTCATGGCTATCGCTTTCAGTTTGAGCCAGCGCAAGACGCTTATGTCCTGCTCTACCCTGAAGGAATGATCAAACTTAATGATAGTGCCAGTATCATTGGTCAGCATATTGATGGCACAGCATCGGTTGCTGATATCATTAAAAAGGTGAAAGCCATGTTTGGCGATGTGCCTGAAATCGAGCAAGACATTATCGAATATATGCTGGTCGCCCAGCGCGAACATTGGATTGACTTAGTATGACTGCACCCGTCGGACTGCCGCTATGGTTACTCGCTGAGTTGACCTATCGCTGCCCCTTACAATGCCCGTATTGCTCCAACCCCATTGATTATGCTCAGTACAAAGAAGAGCTGACGACAGAGGAGTGGTTTGATGTGTTTGATCAGGCGCGGCAAATGGGTGCAGTGCAACTTGGGTTTTCTGGTGGTGAGCCACTGGTACGTCAAGACTTGGAAGAACTGGTCGCTTATGCGCACAAGCAAGGTTTCTATACCAACCTCATCACCTCAGGTATGGGACTGACAGAAGCACGTATCGCCAATCTAAAAGAAGCGGGTCTACAGCATATTCAGATTAGTTTTCAAGCCAGTGATCCCGTCGTAAATAATCTCTTGGCAGGTTCAAAGCATGCCTTTGAACAAAAATATGAGATGTCACGTCTGGTCAAACAATACGACTATCCGATGGTTCTTAACTTTGTGATTCATCGGCAAAACATCGATCAGATCGATCAGATTATTGATCTCTGCTTAGAGCTAGAAGCCGATACGGTTGAATTAGCTATCTGCCAGTTTTACGGCTGGGCGTTTGAAAACATCGAAGGCCTGTTGCCGACCAAAGAACAAGTAGTCAGAGCCGAGCGTATTACCAATGAGTATCGTCAAAAAATTGAAGATCGTGGTATCAAATGCAAACTCATTTTTGTGGTGCCTGATTACTACGAAGAGCGGCCAAAACCGTGTATGGATGGCTGGGGTAAGATTTTCTTGACTGTAGCACCTGATGGCACCGCCTTACCTTGTCATGCTGCCAGACAGCTACCCATGTCCTTTCCCAATGTAAGGCAAACGCCATTAAAAGAAATCTGGTATGACTCAGACAGTTTCAATCAATATCGCGGTGATGACTGGATGCCTGATATATGCCAAAGCTGCCCCGATAAAGAGCGCGATTATGGCGGCTGCCGTTGCCAAGCGTTTATGCTGACGGGCGATGCAAAAAACGCCGATCCTGTGTGCGGCAAATCGCCTTATCACTACCTGATCGAAGAAGCACGTGTTAATAGCGAGACGCCAACTCCGTTTGAAGAGCTGCGCTTTCGCAACCCTAAAAATTCTAAACGATTAAGTATGAGTCAAGAGCAACTGATTCCCACGCGTACGGTCACGGATTAATGATGAATAACCAGCCCATAATTTTTGATGGTCATAATGATCTGTTAACTCGCCTATGGCTGAGTTCAGTTGACGATCCCGTGCATGATTTTATTTATGGCACACTACCAGGGCATTTAGATTTAAAGCGTTGTCAACAAGCAGGTTGGATGGGCGGCTTATTTTCTATCTTTTTGCCGCCCTACGCTTATGTAAAAAATAACCATCCTGATAAGTTATCCAACCCATCAAACTCAGACTTCACTGCGCAAGAAATCGTTGATATTTGCTGCGCGCAATTAGAACTTGCCCAGCAATTGCAGGCGCGATCAGACGGTCAGATTCAGATCTGTACGTCTCTAAATCAAATTCAAGGCTGTCAGCAGAACCAGCAACTGGCCATCGTTTTGCATCTTGAAGGCGCTGAGTTTTTGGCTATTGAGCCTGACTTGCTGGATGTGTTTTATGAAGCAGGACTCAGAAGTATTGGCCCGCTGTGGAATAGGAAAAGTCTGTTTGGTGATGGTTTAAATGCGTCTTTTCCGCACTCACCAAATACAGGCTCTGGTCTGACCCGCGAAGGTAAAGACCTTGTTTTGGCATGCCGTGATAAGCATATGCTGATTGACGTGTCCCATATGAATGAGCGCGCGTTTTGGGATACGCTAGAAATTGCGGATCAGCCCATTGTCGCAACCCACTCCAATGCGCACGCCTTATGTCCGCAAGCAAGAAATCTGACTGATCGACAGTTGGCTGGCATCAAACTAAGCGGTGGTATGGTTGGGGTGAATTTCGATGTGGCATTTCTCCGTTCAGACGGACAGCGAAATACGCAGACCTCACTTGATGTCATTGTCGATCATCTTGCTTATCTGATTGACCATTTGGGCGAAGATCACGTTGGCTTTGGCTCTGATTTTGATGGTTGCCTGTTACCTGATGAGTTGTCTGATATCAGTCAGATATCCAAACTGATTGAGCAGATGCAACAACGGCACTTCTCTGATGCGCTTATTGAAAAGATAACGTCAAAAAATTGGTTTAGGGTACTTGGTGAGATATGGCAGTGATGGTTTATATCTTTGGATACCGTAAGATTCATCTAAATTGTTTTTTAACTAAAATGGTTTGCTAAGTAGATAACTAGTAACCTCACTCTCTTCCAGACCTTTAGCACCACCCTTCAACCAGAGTTCAAAATGGTTTGAAAATAAAGAGTTGTCTTCACCTTTCATTATAGGTTGGTGGAAAAAAATTTTATTCTTTCTTAAAACTTCTATGTGTTTAATTGAAAATACATATAACTCTACCTCTTCTTTACTTTTGGGCACATTGTTACAATTATCAGTTGTATGTGTAGATTCTTCTCTTAAGAGATCTAATAAATCTTGAAACCTACCTGATTCAATCATGTTTCTTACGAAATTTTCCAACATATTATTTACTCGTCTGAATTATTTTCAAGCATTTTTATTAATTCTTGAAAATCAGGATGATCACCTCGAAAGCCTTTAACTGCTTCAAGTAAGTAATCTTTTCCATTATAGTAGTTAACATCTCCACCATTTTTTAACATTAGTTCTAAGACATCTAATCTATCAAGCATTAACAAAGTCATTCTCAAAGGTATCAGGTTATCTCTATTAGGAACGTTCGGATCTGCCCCTGCTTCTAGTAAGGCAATCGCCGCTTCTGCATTTTCCCCTCTCATCGCATAGTGCAATGGTGTCATGCCATAACTGTCTTGAGCATTAATTGGAACACCTTTTTCTATAAAAAATTCAATAGTTCTTTTCGGTGGTTCATCTGGATTAAATCCCATTGAGAGCTGATGTAACCAGTTCCATTTATCAGTTGGAGCTGTTTCAAAGTAGTCCATATTATTACTTTCAAATAATTCAACAGCTTCTTTTAATTGACCTTGTTTAAAAAGCCTAAAAATTCTCATTCTTAGTTTTCTATGTTCGTCCATAATTATTCCTATTGACTTCTGTTTTTATCAAAAAATATTTGCATTTCTTCTATTAGATCATCAGGTATATCCTTACCTTTAATTTCATCAGCATGACTACGGTTTTTAGACATATTTTCTATATCTGAAGTGTGGCTATTATCTTGATGTACTACGACTATTTTGACGTGAATGAAGCAGTTAAAAACATAAAGCCTAACTGATTACGTTAGGCTTTATGGTAAAAATTATCGAGCGTTAGGCCTCATTTTCATCGGTCAAGTACCACTCCATAAACTCATAGAAGCTATCCCAATGCGGTAATGTACCGTCCGCTAGTTGCTGTTGCTGACCCATCTGAAAATCCCATACGCTATCATTTTTTATATTATACAAATAACCCCCTTCACCTTCGCCTGTACTAAATAGAATATAATTCTTAGGAACTCCCCAAACTTCATGTGCGAATTTCACTCTAGGGATGAAACTTCTGGTCGGTAAGGGATCAACTATTTCATCGGCACCAGAACGATAGCTTGTTGATCCTAATAAATGTTTGGTATATATTTTAAAAAAACCACTGTCTTCTTTAACGCCATAGTTTAAGAGAATAGTTTTTGCCTCAAGCTTATGCTCTGGTTTCATCTCTATAGCAGGATATTCTCGATTAGATAATAAGACTTCAACTTCATTGAATGAGCTCACATTAATCTCCTTGCAATTGGTTTAAACGATCTTTCCAGTACTGACTCTCATATTTATCAAAAATATCACGATTATCTGGATGGCTGTTGTTTCCATAAGTCTGCCATTCTCTTTTTCATACTATTTAATAATTTCAGTTTGTTTGCGATGCATGTCAATTTTTGTTCCTGAGTCTATTTTCTCATATTCAACACCCATTTCTTCAATCTCATCAGTAGAATAGCGCTTTTGGTTACCCTGCGTGACAGAATTACTATTAGATATTGAAGTACGACTAATTATATAACCATGCAAGCCCAAAAAAACCACCCTAGCCATTCAATCTGGGGTGGTTTTCTATTTTGATTTTAAGATTATACTTGATGAAAATATAAGTCCTACGCAGGCCAACCTTCTAATACAATCTTGCCATGTGCTTGCTGGTTTTCTAGCATTTGATGCGCGTGACGTACATGCTCAGCTGTGATAGTGCCAAGATGATAGGCAACGGTGGTCTTGATCTTGCCTGCATCAATCATGTTTGCCACGTCCGTCAATAAACGATGCTGTTCAATCATATCTGGCGTATGAAACATAGATCGCGTAAACATAAATTCCCAATGTAGGCTCAGACATTTAGTTTTAAGCGCCTTGGCGTCTAATGACTCAGGATCATCGATGAGCCCCAACTTACCTTGTGGCTTCAAGCATTTGATGATTTCTTCATAATGCTCATCGGTGTTATTGAGACTGATGACATAATCTACCTCAGTGATACCTGTCTTCTGTAGCTCATCAAACAATGGGTTACGATGATTAATCACATGATCTGCGCCTAAATCCTTTAACCACTGTACGCTCTCATCTCGTGATGCCGTACCGATGACTGTGGCAGAGGTCCGTGTTTTTAATAACTGCGTTAATATAGAACCAACCCCGCCTGCTGCACCAATAACTAATACCGAGACGTCATTATCATTAGCACGCTCATCACTATCGTTTTTATCTACCGAGCTATTAGTAACAGGCACTTGCAGGCGCTCAAATAACATCTCCCAAGCCGTGATCGTGGTGAGTGGCAATGCCGCCGCTTCAGCGAAAGACAACGATTTTGGCATACGCCCAACAATACGCTCATCAACCAGCTGATATTCAGCATTACTGCCCGAACGAGTTAGATCCCCTGCGTAATAGACCTTATCCCCGACTGAGAATAGGCTTACCTCGTCGCCAACCGCTGTCACAATGCCCGCCGCATCCCAGCCAATCACTGCATACTCACCCTCTGGTGCAGGACGCGATTGACGGATCTTATAATCCACTGGGTTGACGGATATGGCTTTGACTTCTACCAGAATGTCATGGCCTGTCGCAGTTAGCTTATCAAGGGTAATGTCCTGTAGCGCTTGTTCGTTATCGATAGCTAGGTTGTCTTGATAGCCAATGGCTTTTATTGTCTGATTTTGCATTGTTTTTATTCCTAATAATAAACAGATTGAGTAGAGCTCTCATGTGGGCAGTACTGAAGTAAATAGCGCTTAACAGGAGGTAATATACTTTTAATACAACGACTGTAATACCTGCTGTGTTTGGCGTTCCAGCTCTGCAATGGCTTCTTTGTCTAACGCGTCGGCATGCGGCTGGCCAAATTCGCCCCTAGCATCGCCATGTGCACCATCTTTGATATCGTTATCAAAGTATTTACCCGTGTCACTAGCGAACTCATCCGAGACAGCCAAGGCCGTTAGGATATTTGCGCCTTTGTCTGCTGATGACCAGTGATGACCATAAGCTTCGTCAACCATCTTGGTGTTCAATAATGATCCCGGATTGACAGCGATCACGTTAATATCATGGCTAGCAACTGTCTCAGCTAAATCCATACTCCACATTGTTAGTGCCAGCTTACTTTGCGCATAGGCAGCTTTGTCATCGAGACGCTCTTGTCCTACAAATGCCTTATGTGATATTGGTTCTTGTGCAGCCGAGCTTAAATTTATGATACGTGCTTTACTAGATTGCTTGAGTAAAGGTAACAAAGCATTAGTCAGCTCATAAGGCGCTAGGTAATTGACCACAAAGCGTACATCCAAACCATCTTTAGTCATTGCTGATGCCGTGGTATAAATCCCTGCGTTGTTTATCAATACATCCAGCTTTGGTAGCTTTTCATTGACGTCTGCGGCCATCTTGAGTACAGCCGTTAAATCGGAAAAATCAGCCACAAATCCATCAATATGATCTACCGCATCGCCTGTTGCCACAGCTTGGACTTCTGCAATGACACTGGCAAGCTTGTCAGCATCGCGGCCATGCAGGTACACTTGATGCCCAGCCTCTGCCAGTTTTAAAGCAGCCAACTTACCAATGCCGTCCGTGCTACCAGTGATTAAAATAGTTTTAGTTTTGCTCATGATTGCAACCATCCTTATTATTTGATTATTTGATTATTTGATTATTTAACTTATGGTTATATTATTAGGTACACGCTACATTTTATCTGCCGTCATGGTATCCATTGTTATGAAAGTGTTGTGATTCGAAACAGCAATCATCATCGACGGAAACACTTAAAGTTTCTGAAACTGGCTGATTTTTTGAATAATTATTTATTGTATGAGAGTAGCCAATTACGGCTATATAGTTGCGGCTGTCTATGTAAATTAAATGAAAATACAATTGATAAAAAACGCTAGCAAGTGAGTACTTACTAGCGTTTGAACAACGACTGTCTATCTAAATCTTCAGTTAGCGTCAATTAACGTAAATCATCAACGACGGCTAGCATGGCGATAAGCGATGCTTCCCCTAACTGAATAGAACGCTCTGGTGACCAGCCCATTTCTTCATCAGGCAAATTATCGTTGTCTTTAAATGGCATCTCTAGCGTATTGGCAAGACAATCAAAACGTTCAGCCACCCAATGGGTTGCCAGTGTCATGTTGGCCTCACCTGGCGCATCAATCTCATAGCCGACCTCGGTCTGAAAGTCAGCACTGGCTAATTTCAATACGTCTGAGAACCGATCACGCAGATGTGCAAGGCGCTCGTTATAACTAGGGGTTCCTTGAGAGCCAGCAAGAAACGCATAAGGCAATGCTTCATCGCCATGCACATCATAAAACAGATCAACGCCCGTCTCTTCCATCTTCTTAATCACATAAAACACTTCAGGGCTTTTTTCTAAACTTGGACTTGCCCATTCACGGTTTAGGTTCGTACCTGCTGCGTTTGTACGGAGATGTCCGCGTACACTACCATCAGGATTCATATTCGGCACAATATAGAAGTTGGCTTTCTCTAACAGTAACCGACTGTTGGCATTATCGTTATCTAACAAGCTATAGAGCAAACCTTCGACCAGCCATTCGGCCATCGTTTCACCCGGATGCTGACGCGCAGTAATCCAAATGTTGCGTTTGGTCGTATCGCCATCACCAATCTTTACTAACGTTAGGTCGCGCTTATCAAGGGTGTCACCTAAATGCTCTAACGTCACTAGCGGATGTGTCTGTACAGCTGCTAATAAATCTTGATGACGCTCATAGCTATAAGGGGCAAAATAAGCAATTTGGATGGTTTCGCAGGCTAACTCTGCCACGATGGTTAATTTGCCATCTTTATAAGTCGTCGGTAGACGGAACCAATGCTGGCGATCATAAGAAGCGACTGCTTGATGATTCTCCCACCCTTCTAGATAGGAAGCCTCCCCTGCATTCATGATATTGAGAACATACTCTTCTCCAATCTCACCGGAGAGGCGGAAGTTAAACCATTGGAAAAATTCTTCGCCAACGTCTGGACGAATGGCCAGTTGAATATTGTTTTTATCTTCTATGTTAAGTACTTCAATATTACCTGCATCGAAATTGGCAGTGATACGCATGATCGCTCCTTGATTAGTTTTTTATGATTGGGTCTAGTCGGCTATGTGCGGGATAAAAAGGAATGTGACAAATTTTTATTCTAGATAGGCTCTAATCTAACACGGTAGCGTTATACTTTATTGGTGATCACACACTTTTTTTCAAGTTATTAACTTACCAGGTTAACCTCTGGTTTTTTCAGAATAGCCCACAGCACTATATTCATATTCATCCAAACTGGAAAGCAGATAACTGTGTTTTTAACACTTGCTCAGAGTAAACCTTATAGCCTTTATCATTACCTGCTGCGCCTACCGCCATCATAAGCGGTAGCAAATGCTCCTCTGCACCTAATGGATGTGAGGCTGTTGCATATGGCGCTTCTGACCAGTTAGCAATCGCTGACCACCGCGTCTCCGCATCCGCTGCGACAGTATTGGTGAGCCATTCGTCAAAAACTTCAGACGGTGCGGTAAAGTTTGTATCACCATAGCCACGCATATTATGAAAGCTCATACCGCTTCCGATAATTAACACCCCTTCTTGACGTAATGATTGCAGGGCTTGGCCTGCTACCAGATGCGCCTTTGGGTCTAGATCATTACGCAGTGACATCTGTACCACTGGAATATCTGCCTCAGGGAACATTACCTTTAACGGTATAAAGACGCCGTGATCAAAACCGCGCGCCGCATCTTGCGTATTCGCTATACCTGCCTCAGTTAGCATTTTACTAACTCGCTCAGACAATACTGGCGCACCTGATGCTGGGTACGTCAAGTGATAGGTATGCTCAGGAAAGCCATAATAATCGTAAATCAGATCAGGTTTTGCGCCAGAGGTGATACGAAATTCAGCTGTCTGCCAATGGCCGCTAATGATCAAGATAGCCTTTGGTCGCTCAGGTAACCGGGTCGTAATGTCTGCCAAAAACGCTGCCATCCCATCCCACATATCTGCAGGTTGCCAATCCATAAAGAAACAAGGTCCCGCGCCATGCGGGATAAATAGCACAGGTTGAGTAACTGACTCGTTAGATGTATGTACGCTCATCACTTGCTCCTCGTCACTTTTATGAAATGGTGTTATTAATTGATATGACGTTATCAACGTGAGTCGTTATATTATTGGGGTGACGCCTCTTTAGCGTTACTGACAGCCATTAGAGGGAGCTATGACACACGCCCTAGCTTTTCTGAAAGTGCCTTATCCATGCTTATAGCACCGCCACCTTGTACCGCTAAAGCGAGCAAGGCAACCATTAAGGTCAATGCGTATTCGTAGCCGCCATCAGCGGCAAATAGGCCATTGCTGATATGGACAGAGAAAATAGCGACTAGCATCGTAAAGGCGGCGACCAATGCAGCAGGTCGAGTCAGCAATCCTAATACTAAGGCAAGACCACCAAAGAACTCAGCGCCGCCTGCTAAGATAGCCATCAGGTAGCCAGGTTCCATACCCATACTACTCATCCACCCAGCCGTACCTGCCAGCCCATTGCCACCAAACCAGCCGAATAGCTTCTGCGCACCATGTGCCATCAAAATCAGGCCCACAGGTACACGAAGGATTAAGGCAGCAACGCCAGCTTTCGATGTTAAAACTCTATTTAATAATGAGGATTGCATTGATGAGTACTCCATAACGTAGTAGTAAGATAAAGTGTTTAGATATTGGTATAAACATACTTTACTATCATCGTTACGGAAGAGTAAGCCAAGTTATATTGAATAATTATCAACGTAATGTTGTTAATTGATTGGATATAAACCTTAATAAGTGTGCAAAAGACACAGACAAAATGCCATCGCAGTATGACTCATTAATGTATTATTACATCCAAAATAGGTTGGCCATATTCCACACTGATCCCATCCTCAACCACTATATCGCTAACAATACCGTCATGCTCACTCACGACAGGGAGCAGGCGCGTCAGCTCTTCAATAAAGCAAACGGTTTGACCTTTTTCAATACGATCGCCTTTTTTCACGAGGTTATCCGTCACGGTGTCAGCGCTTAAATGCACGATACCCACATGCGTAGCACATACCTGCGCAGACTCATTGCTATCATCTTTAGAGGTATTCTCACCGTTGTCTGCTTCAAATGGTGGACGATGACGCTGCGAATAAATAGCATTGACCACTTTAATTGACTGACCACCCTCTACGACCGTCATTTCATGCAATTGACTACGCTCAACGAGTTTGACAACTCGCTCGACTTGTTCGATATCCATCATATTGTCCTTATATTATATTTTTTAGTCGATACTGTTTTTAGCCCAGTCCAATTTTTAGCTTAGTCCAAGGTATTTGGCAATGGTCATGATACTGAGCACACTCATCGCAATGGCAATTAGCCAGCCAAAAGCCGCAATCCAAATAGGATGCTTGTAGTTGCCGACGATATTTTTTCGATAAGCGGCAATCAGAATAATTACCATCGCAATAGGTAGTACCAAGCCATTGAGTGTACCGACCAGTACGAGCACTTGAGCAGGCTTACCAATGGTGGCAAATACAAAGGTTGAAATGACGATAAAACCAATAATAAAATAGCGCTTATAAGTTTCGATAAAGGGATGGAAATTGGTCATGAAAGACACTGACGTATAAGCCGCGCCAATAACCGAGGTCACAGATGCCGCCCATATAACGATACCGAAGATCACCTTACCTACGTTACCTAAGATATGCTCAAAAGGCGACATCGCTGGGTTTGATGGATCTAAGGTTAGGCCTTGTGATACCACGCCCAACACGGCGAGAAACAAAAACACTCGAATCACTGAGGCGACCAAAATGCCCGTGACTGAGCTTTTGGTCACTGAGCCTAGATTTTCCTCACCCGTCACGCCAGCCTCTAGCAAGCGGTGCGCCCCAGAGAAAGTGATATATCCACCGACCGTACCACCGACCAAGGTCACAATGGCTACCGCATCAATTTTATCGGGCATGATGGTTTTGGTCGCTGCTTCTGCCAAAGGTGGGTCTGACTTGAACACCACATAAATGATTAAGACAATTAAGATAAAGCCCATGAGCTGAGCAAACTTATCCATTAAAGGACCTGTCTCTCGGCCCAAAAATATCCCAACGGCAATCACACCACTGATCAGAGCGCCCGTGATGGGCGAGATATTAAACATCGACTGCATACCAAGGCCAGCACCGCCAATATTACCAATATTAAAGGCAAGCCCGCCTGCAATAATCAAAAAAGCGAGCAGATAACCAACCCCAGGAAATACCAAATTGGCGATTTCCTGTGCGCGTTTTTTGGATACGGCTACCACGCGCCAGACATTGAGCTGGACGCCAATATCCATAATGATTGATATTAAAATAACGAAGCCAAAGCTGGCCATCAAACTTTCGGTAAAAGTAGCGGTTTGAGTTAAAAACCCCGGACCGACCGCTGAGGTGGCCATCAAAAATGCCGCGCCCAAAATGGCGGTATTGTGCTTTTTTAAGGTACTCATAAACATCCTTGTTTTGTACAGAACAACTGACTTGAGCCATTGATGTTCAAACAGCTATCGGTCAAATAATTATTGGGCGGATATTGTGATACCCTTTTGTTCTAATTGTTTTTTGATCTCCCGCGCAAACAAGATGGCATGCTCACCATCGCCATGCAGACAGATACTCTCTACTTCAACAGGCACCACCTCACCGCAGACGCTAGTCACCGTCCCTTGGGTAATCATCTGCAATACGTGGTCAATAGCCGCTTGGGTATCGGTGATCAGCGCGTTGTCTTTACTACGCGAGACCAATGAGCCATCTTTTTCGTAGTTTCTGTCCGCGAACACTTCAGATATCGACACCAGTCCCTGACGCTTTGCCGCTGCAACCAGATGACCACCTGACAGACCCATGACTTTTAAATTGGGATCAAAGCGTTTGATCTCACTGACCAAAATATCAGCGAGCGACTCATCAACAGCTGCTTGGTTGTATAAAGCACCATGCGGTTTGACATAATCTAATGACACACCGACCAGATCACACAGCGCTTTGGTTGCGCCAAGCTGATAGGCCATCAGCGCCCGATATTCCTCTTCGCCCAAAGACTGATTGGTGCGACCAAAGTTTTCTCTATCGTCAAGCCCTGGGTGTGCTCCAACTCTAACGTTGTTTTTTTTGGCCAATTGCAAGGTCGCTATCATCTCCGCATAAGAGCCTGCGTGCAGCCCGCAGCAGACATTGGCAGAGCTGATGATGGTAAGCAGTTTATCGTCTTGACCGCAGCCTTCGGCAACGTCTGCATTCAAATCAATGTTCATAACCATACTCCTGTATCTGATCGATATAATGTTGTCGGTTGTGGCGCGCGCGGTGCGCTTGTTTGCTATCTACGAGGGTAAATTGACAGGTTTTACCAAATCTTATTTGTGCCATCAATCCGATATCGGCATCGATAACGGTAGCAATTTTAGGATAACCACCCGTGGTTTGCCCGTCTGCCATCAACACGATTGGCTGCCCTTGCGGCGGCACTTGAATCATACCCATATCGACACCGTGCGAGCTCATCTCTTTCGGCTCTGTTAACTCAAGGGATAACTCACCTGCCAAGCGATAACCCATACGGTTACTGCTGGTCTGTAGCTGCCACGACTGGGAGACAAAAGCCGTCTGTGCAGCTGATGTAAAGTAATCATACTCACTACTTTTGAGTACTCTGATGCTATTGGTGGATGCAAGAGGAGCCACACCGATGATGGGCAAACTTGACGGTGCTTTTACCTTTAACCTGTCATCCGCTTGTAAGTACCTACCGTTAAAGCCGCCGAAACCAGCTTTTAAATTGGTACTACCCGATTGCAATATAAACGCAATATCAAATCCACCATGCACGCACAGATACGCATACATGCCCTCCATCGGACGTAGTAGCTTGAGGGTTTGCCCAGTTTTTGCATTAATGCGCCAATAACTGGGTATACGCTTGTTGTCCAAATATGCCTCATAAAGCGCGCCTGTGAGACAAAAACTGATGTCTTCTTCAAACTGTATGGTCAACTCACCCATCGCCAGCTCAATTGCCGGCTCGTCACGCTCATTTTTTAGCAAAGCATTGCCTGCTTGCAGCGCCCAGTGATCCATTGCGCCACTTCTACCCACGCCCATGCTGCGATAACCAAAACGCCCTAAGTCTTGCATGCTAGCCATGGCAATGGCTGTTAAAATCTTCATTGATGCCGCCTATTGATTGATCTTCTGATTTGTCTTGTTATTCATGAATATCTATTGCGGTAAAGCACAAGGTATCACCAGCACTGAGTAAGGTTGGCGAATCTTTGGTCAAGTCAAATAACGCGGTGTCTGTCTGACCCAACAACTGCCAACCGCCAGGCGACGCAAAAGGATAAATGCCTGTCTGCTCCCCGCCGATACCAACTGACCCTGCAGGGACTTGCGTCCTTGGTGTAGTATGCCTTGGGAAATGTAGCGACTCAGACAAGCCGCCAAGATAAGGAAAGCCGGGCTGAAAACCAATGAAATAAACCGTATAGATAGCACTGGTGTGCAGATCGACCACAGCGTCAATAGACATCTCAAGCGACGCTGCCATTGCGGCTAAATCAGGGCCGTATTTGCCACCATAATGCACGGGTATCTCGATATGCTTGCCGTCGATGATTTTCTCAGGCATCTCATCAAGCAGCGCGGTCAGTTTGTCTTGTAGCGCTTTAAATTCATCCCATACTAGCGGGTGACTAAACACACTGAGTGTATTCATACCGATAATGACTTCGATAACTTCGGGCATGGTTTCAATAATATCCGCCAGCGCCCAGCATTTTTTCTGTTTGTTTAGGCTGATAGGCTTTGGGAAAAACAACACAAGGTTGGTTTCGCTGCCAATTTGCCATTGTAGGGTCATCCTTGTACGCTCCATTATTTTTATAAGATGTACTCGTTATCATCATCTTGATAACGTGTTATGGACAGCTGTTTTATATATTTTCTTTGATCCATTTTTCTAAATAATGAATACTCATTTGACCGTCACAGAACCCTTTATCGGCAAACAAGCGCTGATGCAACTCAATGTTGGTATCAATACCCGTGATCTGCGCTTCTGACAATGCCCCTTGCATCTTGGTAATTGCTTGCGCGCGCGACTCATCCTGTACGCATATTTTGGCGATCAAACTATCATAAGTAGGTGGTACGGTGTAGTTGGACTCGATATGACTGTCCACTCTGACGCCAAAGCCTGCAGGCAGATGACAATAGCTGATATGGCCTGCATTGGGTAAAAATGTCTTTGGGTTTTCAGCATTGATGCGGCATTCAAAGGCATGACCACTAATAGTGATGTCTTGCTGCTGGTACGCTAGCGGCAGCCCTGCGGCAATGCGTATTTGCTCACGGACGATATCAACGCCTGTCACCATCTCAGTGATGGTATGCTCCACTTGCACCCGCGTATTCATCTCAATAAAGAAAAATTCGCCATTTTCGTACAAAAACTCAAACGTCCCTGCCCCTCTATAATCCATTTGCTGGCAAGCCGTGGCACAAGCCTCGCCTATCTGTTGCCGTTGCTCATCGGTAATCCCAGGTGCGGGTGCTTCTTCAATGACTTTTTGATGGCGGCGCTGCATAGAGCAGTCACGCTCACCCAGATAGATGGCATGGCCGTGCGTATCAGACAGCACTTGTATTTCGATATGGCGCGGATGTTGTAAGTATTTTTCGAGATAGACCACAGCGCTGCCAAAGTTGGCTTTGGCCTCGGTCTGGGTCAAGGAGATGGCGGATAACAGATCGGCTTCTTTTTCAACGACACGCATGCCGCGACCACCGCCACCGCTTGCGGCTTTGATAATGACTGGATAGCCAACAACCGCGGCAATCTGTATGACCGCATCGGAGTCGGTTGGCAGCGCGCCCTCAGAACCAGGCACACAAGGCACGCCAGCCACATGCATTTGCTCTTTGGCTGCGACCTTATCCCCCATGGTGCGTATGTTGTCAGCGGTTGGGCCTATAAACTGAATGCCTGATGCTTCCACCAATGCTGCAAAGTCTGCATTTTCTGACAAAAATCCATAGCCGGGGTGAATCGCTTGCGCCTGTGTCATTTTGGCAGCTGAGACAATCGCTCTTTGGTTTAGATAGCTTTTTGCGGCATTAGCAGGACCAATACAGACCTTTTCATCCGCCAAACGTACCGGCAAGGAATCTTTATCTGCTTCTGAATACACGATGACTGACTCAATACCTAACTGTTTGCAGGCTCGAATGATACGTAGTGCAATCTCGCCACGATTGGCGATTAGAATTTTGGAGAACATATATTTTCCTAAAAAAGAGAAATCAGATATTTATTAAACCACTGCTGGTTAGTTTCTAGGCTAGCTTACAGGTTCAGTGACGAACAAAGCCTGACCGTATTCGACGATATCCCCTTCCTCAATCAGAATGTCTTTGATGATACACGCCGTCTCTGCTTTGACCTCATGCATCATTTTCATGGCTTCAATGATACAAAGTGTCTGCCCCACCTCGACCTGATCGCCTATGCTGACAAACTCATCGGCGTCAGGCTCAGAACGCCGATAAAACGTGCCTAACATTGGCGCTGATATGTCATTTTTGTGCGATGTGCTTGCTATCTCTTCAGTCTCATTTGCCCTATCACTGGTATTATTTTCATATTTATTATTATCACTAGATGCAAGCGTGGCCTGTTGCTTATTGGATACGCTGCTGACAGTACTAGTAGATGATTGGCCTATATGTTGCTCAGTAGAGTGACACACAATAGCAATGCGTACGTCGCCGTCGGTCACCTCTAGCGACTGTATATCAGCGTTTTCTGCGATTTTTATTAGCTTCTCTAAATCATCAAAATTGATATTCATATTGGACACTATTCCTTTAGTTTTTATAAAAATTTGGTTTGAAACAACTGGCGTAAACTCAAAACAAGTATGATGATTTATAAGACTGCTAAGTCTTCATCTCTGGGGTCGCAAATAAACATATATCCCGGTGCATGAGTAATCATCAGCTCAGGACGACTGGTCATGGCGATGCTCTGCGGCGTGACACCGCACGCCCAAAATACAGGCACTTCGCCTGCTTTTATAATGGATGGATCACCAAAGTCTGGAGAACTGATGTCTTTGATACCGATTAGGCTAGGATCGCCGATATGAATAGGTGCGCCATGCACTTGAGGAAAACGTGAGGTGGCTTGCACGGCTTTTGTGATTAACGGATAAGGTATCGGTCTCATACTGACCACCATTTTTCCGTGAAATTTTCCAGCTGGCTCTGTTTCTATATCAGTGATGTACATCGGTACATTGTGATTGTCTTCGATGTGTCTGATGGGAATGGATGCACTCAACATAGCCGTCTCAAAAGAGAAGCTACAGCCTAAAAGAAAGCAGACTAGATCGTCTCTCCAATAGTCTGTTAAGTCTGATACTTCATCGACCAGCTCACCATGTTGGTATATTCGGTATCTGGATAGATCAGTTCTGAGATCAGCCCCTTTTGCCATTAGCTTCGGCTCTGCGCTACCGATATCGGTGACGTCTAACACAGGGCAAGGCTTGGGATTTCTTTGTGCAAATAACAAAAAGTCATAGGCCAAATCTTTGGGCACGATGACCAAGTTCGCTTGTATGTGACCTTTGCACATGCCAGAGGTAGGTTTGTCTATTCTGTTATTTCTGATCAGCGCCCTGACTTCTTGTGGTGACAAGTTCCCTATGTCTGGCATGGTTGTTCCTTTTTATGCGTCATACTAAAAAATAGTAAGCTATTGTCTAATAAAAACATCCTAACAAATATAAATTGATGTGATTGATTTGGCTTCAAACTGTTACAAAAAACACTACGCTTTATATCGTGCTGAGCCATGCGTTAACCACTACAATATTAGTGACCGCTTAATAATGACAGCCTGCGATATATGAGAGCCGTTATATGAAAGCCATCTCATATATATCGGCAACCTTTAGGAGCATGACCATGTTTGACTCTCATAAGCCCTTGTTATCTACAAAAATGAAATCGCTATTGTTTTCTGCCTATCTGGTAGGTGGCGTATCACTACTCACAAGCTGTGACTCACAATCATTACCTACTGATGGCAATACGGCGCAAATGGATAAGGATCCAGCAGCCTCGCAAACGGGTACATCCACGCCTGTTACTGCTGCTGATAATAAAACCGCAATAGATAAAGAGCCTATCACTATAGATACAAGCCCGCCTGAAGACCAAATGGCGAGTCCATCAGGCTATCAAAAACTAAGCTTTGGACAAGTCATTACCCCCGCGCTTTTGGCGGAGTTAGGACTGACCAAACAAGAGAGTGACAATGAGGAATGCTACTATGTGAGCGATCCAAAACAGTATTATATGGATCAATCTTATGGCAAACGCGCGTCTGTCCTGTACCAAGTGATAGATGGCAAAGTAGCACTGATTACGATTCGAGATCCCAAAACGCCGTTTTATATGGGCGTTCATGTCGGTGATGCGGTAACAGCGGTGATGAGCGCGCATGATGACAGTCTTACTTACGAGGTTGATAAATATGCGGTGGATGGTGACTTTTACAATCTGATTGCAAACGTCAACTTTATCGTGACTGACGACGCAGATGCAGGCACACTCTTAAAAAAAGAGGATATTAAGCTCAATAACGCCAATGATACCTTACCCATTCAAGTTGAATATCATATCAAAGGTGGTCAAAAGCTCAGTAATAACACCATTAGCGAGACTGAATGGACGGTAGAAAATAAACGCGCATTACAAGGTGATGTAGAGAGTATTGATATCGGCATCCCAGAAGCGATTTATCTGGTCGAAGGCTGCTCCTAAAAACTGGAATTTAAATCCAGAACTAAATATTACGCCCTAAACATAAAGAACCCGATAAGTATTCATTTTTATCGGGTTCTTTGTCTGCTATAACGCTACCTAATGTGATGACTATAAATCACTCATTCAACGTTTGACCATTCAGCGCACGGTCTAATATCGTATACGCGGCTTTGACTCGTTCTGTATTGGGATAGTTTTTATTTGCCAAAATGACAATGCCTGTTTTTTTGGCAGGTAGATACGCGATATAAGCGCCAAAGCCATTGGTTGACCCAGTTTTATTGACCCACACATCATTTAGCACAGGCGTTGGTGGCTCATTTAGCGCTATGGGCTGAGGTTGCAAGATAGTTTCTGTCGAATTACCCTCTAATAGCGTCTGCAGCGTCGTCGGTAACGAATACATCTCCCAAGCCAGCCCTTGCGTAAAGTATTTGGTTTGATAGTAGCCTTTTCTATTATTCTCAAGTGCTTGCTGCATCTGAGTATCTACCGTTACCAGCCTCATATTCGCCGCCATGAAGCGTGTCATATCGGCACTGGTTGATTTGATACCGTACGCTTCTGCATCTAGCATACCGGGGTTGACCCTGATTGGCTCGCCTGCCTTGTTATAACCAAAAGCATAATCATTCATTTTATCCGAAGGGACATTGACAAAGGTATTGGTCATCTTAAGCGATGGCAACACAGTGTTTTCTATGAGTTTGGTGTAGTCGTCATTCATACTCAGGGCAGAGATACGGCCGAACAGTCCGATACTGGCATTGGAATACAGACGGGTTGAGTCGATAGGAAACTTAGGTTGCCAAGACTTATAATATTGCAGCAGCTCCTTATTATTCTCAATGTTTTCAGGCACCTGTAATGGCAATCCGCCTGCGCTATACGTACCCAAGCTGATGAGCTTTGTATTGCCAATGGCACTGTTTTTTAGGTAGGGAACGTATTTGTCCGCGGTATCATCGAGTGACAAGGTGCCATTTAATTCTGAATAACTGGCTAAAGTGGCCGCAAAGGTCTTGCTCACAGAACCCAGCTCAAAAATTGTGTGCTCTGACACAGGCTGGTTGCGCTGCTTGTCAGACAAGCCATAGTTATAAAAATGTGATTTACCATCGATGATGATTCCAAATGCCATACCGGGGATCTGATATTGGCTCATTAACTGTTTGGCCTGCTTATCCACTTCTTGCTCTAAGCGAGCATTAGCACTGGCGGCTTGCGCCATTTCAGATATCAGTAATGTCGATAGCAATACGCTCAGCGTTAGGCCAAGGAGCGGTTTTTGCATAGATGATTTTTGAGCAGTCAGTGTTGATGTAAATGCGTTCATAAGTAATTTATTAATGCCGTCTGTTTAATTGTGAAAGGGTTAACTAATAAAGGTAGCAGCTTTTACGGTCATTTATCACGTTGTTTTTTACACTTTATGTTTTTAGCGCCAATGTCCTCTTAGTACTTACGTTAGTACTTATTAGCACTTACGCAAAAACAGTAATAAATGGTGCAAAACGCTCAAATAATGACACACCGTAAAGAAAATCAGACAGCAATGAGCGCGTGGTCTGCTACAGTATCAGCCGATTATTCAGACTAGGCGTTATCAACCACGTCATCTATATTCTCGATCACTGCACCCAACCAACCGACATAGTAGACACGATGATAAGCGCATTATTCAATGCCATATCAGCCACGATAAAGGAATAAGCTATCCATGATTGCACTCATTGAACAACACCCTCAGCTCATCAGCTTGGGCATGGTGCTTATTTTGACGATAGCGCTGTTATGGCTGATACAGCGCCTCATGATTCGCTATGGTAAGCGAATATTGGGATTGATTTCTCGTGTCGATTTTTGGTTGCGCGAACATATCGCACGCCTACCGCTGATGGTACATCTACAGCAAAAATACCCAGCAATGTTTGTCTTTATCACCAAGCGCTTTGCCCGTGGTCATTTTTCTGGTCTGATTCTCACTATTTTGACACTTTTGAATGCATATATTTTGGCGCTGTTTGCAGGCTTGGTCGAAGATGTGGTGAACACGGACTCTATTGTGACCACTGATCTGTTTGTATCGCAGCATATGAGCGTGCTACAAGATTCGAGCATCGTGCCTGCCTTTATTTTTATCACCAGTTTGGGCTCTACACCGATTACTTGCTTAATCATTCTGCTGACGGCAATCCTCTACGCGGTCGTGCGCCAGCCTTATATTTTGGTCGGTCTGCTAATCTCAACCATCGGTAGTACTACCTTTACATTTTTGAGCAAGATGGCTTTTCAGCGGTCGCGACCGATTGATATTTTACTGATGGAGCATACCTACTCGTTCCCAAGTAGTCATGCGACTATTAGTATTGCGCTGTATGGGTTTCTCGCTTATATGGCGATTCGTTTTAGCAGTCGCTTTGTTCGTCAGGTGCGTCTGCTCTCACTGGCTATTTTGCTGTGTGTGCTGATTGGGCTGAGTAGAATCGTGTTAAACGAGCACTATTTGAGTGATGTGCTGGGCGGGTTTTTGGTGGGGTCGCTGTGGCTGATCATTGCGATCAGTGTGACGGAATGGCTGACCGCCCGAGGTAAAATCGATTGGCGCATTGTATGGTCAGCGCCTCAGCGATATATGGTGTGGTTCAGTGTCGTCGCTGTGCTGATTGCGACCTTTGTATACGCTACTGTTTATCAGTTTCCGTTGCTTGGGTAGTAGCAAAGCAGGCTTTTCTTAATATGCTAGACGTGCTTTGCTAACCATATCTTATGAGTTCTATGATTAGGAATTAAACCATTACTTACAAGTCCTTTCAAGCAACCAAATCTTGAGTGCCCTTCGACTAAATGTAACTTACAGTTCAATTCAAGGAATATTGGTGACCTTTTCCATGTGTAATTATTTTCCCAATACATTACAGTCTGTTTTGTATGCCCAATTAGCTTCCATTCTAAATCTATAGATACTCTACAAGACTTCATATAACAGACATGTACCCATTTTTGAAAACTAGGAAAAACTGTAGCAAGTGACATTTCATCAAACGTGAGATTGACAAGCTCCCAGTTTAGGTTGTGAATATCTAACTCAGCGTATTGTGCTTGAAACTGATCATTACGTCCATGATCTCGATAAAACTGCTCTAAAACATCCATTGGTGTATTCGGCAAACTTAGGATTAGCTCATCAATGTCTATGTTTCCTGCCTGATCAGCGCGTAGATTCATTAATTCTTTAAATTTCAAACTTACCTCATAATGTAGATTTTGGAACAGATGAACATAATAACTCTCGAGTAGTAAGTTTTACTAAATTCATTTGGTAACGGGCTCTGAGATTGGCAAAAGCTGACTAAGCATTACTAAAATGCTCCACAGCCAGCGCCTCCCCCAATACCTCAAAGATGCGCGGATCAGTCGACTGTGCCACGTTAAAGCGCATAAAGCTATCAGCGTCGTCTGCTTGACTAAAGACGCTACCAGGGGCAAGCACAACACCGTGTGTCATACAGTGATTGGCCAATAATGAGGCGCTTTGACCCTCAGGCAGACGGCACCAAAGAAACATCCCTGCTTGCGGCACGAGCCATGGCGTAATACCCACAGCTGCCAAACGCCGAATCACTTGCGCTCGCATCAACGCCAGACGATGATATAGCGCATTCATATGCTTGTGATAGCCGCTATCACTCAGCGCAGACAGTATGACCGCTGCCGCCAGTTGACCACCACCAAAGCCTGTGGCAATTTTTAAATCCAGTAACGGCTCGATATAGTCCGGAGGCGCAGCAATATAACCGCAGCGCAATGAAGCTGAAAGCGTTTTTGAAAAGCTACCGATATAAAACACCGCCGACAAACCATCTAGCGCGGCCAATCTCGGCGCAGGCGTGGTTTCAAAGTCTGCAAAAATATCATCTTCAATGATATATGTGCCAGCCGCTTGCGCCAATTGCAGCACCTGATAGGCGCTCGCAGGTGTCAGCGTGGCACCTGTCGGATTGTGTATCGCAGCGTTGGTGATATATAGGCTTGGCTGATGGATGTGTAGTAGATGCTCAAAGGTAGCCGTGTCAGGGCCATCTTGATTAAAAGGCACACCGATTACTGTCACCTGATGCGCGCGCAACAGCGCATGAAAGTTAAAATAACAAGGATCATCAACAAAGACGGTATCACCTGCACTCAGCAGTAAACGACAAATCAAATCGATCGCCTGCGTACCCGACTCTGTCAGCATCACCTGTGCAGGTTTGGCTTCAATACCCAAACCTGCCATTCGCCGGACCAACAACTGACGTAGCTCAGGCAACCCAAGCGGCGTGGCATAGTCACTGATCATAGTCACGTCACCGCGAGCAACACGGCGTAATCCTCGGCGTATACCCGCCTCATAAAGCCAATCTGCTGGTAGCCAGCCGCAGCCTGGTTTTAGGGCATCATTTGGCGTCTCAAGTGACTGACGCGAGACCCACAGCGGATCGACCTTGCGATCCAAATTCGGCCCTATAGCCGCTAAAGCGCGCGGTTTTGAGACCTCAGCGACATAAAACCCCGACCCTGCACGCGCATAAATCACGCCTTCGGCTTCTAGTCGCTCATAGGCGGTCACGATGGTCGACGGCGAAAACCCCATGCTTGATGCCGCTGCGCGCACGGAGGGTAAGCGACTACCTGAAGCGTAGGTGACTGTGGCGATTTTGGCTTTGACATCAGCCATGACCATCTCAATGCGGGTCATTTGACGACTCATTAGAGGTTTATCCTTATTATTCTTTCTAACCGTATTGATCATACTATTTATGAGTATTACTCAATTATCGTAGCACTCATCACTACAAATCATCGCATCAAAACGGTACTGATTCAAACCTATATTTTAGCTTATTAAAAAAAAACCTCTAAAACTGTATGGGTACAACTGACCAAACAGTTCGGATTTGTTGTACTGGACTGTACGTGGTTGGTATCGTCTGCTTTTGTTGTAATGGTCTGACAGCCAAGCGGCACAAAGCGCAGCTGACACCCCACTGACAAGGCAGGATGATAATGATAAAAACAGCACAAGTAACACAGTCAACGACTACACAAGGCTGGATTAGCGGCCTTATGGGGGTAGCGATTTTTGCAGGTTCGCTACCCGCGACCAAACTTGCCGTCATGGGTTTTGACCCTGTGTTTTTGACAGCTGTACGAGCCACGCTTGCTGCCTTGCTTGGCGGCGCTATATTGCTGCTGTGCAAACAGCGGCGACCCACCAAAGCTAACCTGCCTGCACTAATCGTGGTCACACTTGGCGTGGTGGTTGGCTTTCCATTACTGAGCGCACAAGCACTGCAGTACATTACCTCTGCACAAGCCATTGTATTTTTGGGCGTATTACCCCTGTTTACCGCAATGTTTGCGGTGCTACGCGGCGGTGAGCGCCCATCTGCTTTGTTTTGGCTATTTGCCCTGCTTGGTGGCTTATGTATTGCGGGGTATGCGGCAGCTCACAGTGGTCAAGTGTCAGTGCTGGGCGCGCTATTGATGCTGGGTGCAGTCATCACCTGCGCTATTGGTTATGCTGAAGGCGCACGACTGTCTCGAACCCTTGGCGGCTGGCAGGTGATCAGTTGGGCACTGGTTATATCATTACCAATGATGCTACCTATCGCTTATTTGACCACACCTGTAGACGTATTTAGTGCCAGCGCGACCGCTTGGCTTGGCCTACTTTATGTGTCGTTTTTTAGTATGTTTATTGGTTTTGTCTTTTGGTATCGCGGCTTGGCATTGGGCGGTATTGCGGCTATCGGTCAGTTACAACTGTTGCAGCCGTTTTTGGGATTAATACTGGCTGCTTTTTTATTACATGAGGCAGTTGATATGGGTATGGTGATCAGCACAATAGGTGCGCTGCTATGCGTGGTGGCCGCTAAAAATTTCTCGATATCGCCAGCAGCAATGACCGCATCAAGAAATACTTCTCAATGACAGACGTTTTTAGTTAATAAAAGGCTGAATATTGACCGTCCAGCAATGAATGTCAAAAAATCATTACGAGAATATCACTGAAGCCGAAGTAGCTATCGATGATGATAGCTGCGACTATTATCATCGCATGAGCGCACTGGGCGTCAATGACGATTTGCCATAATTATAATTATATAAGGATAAAAATATGCCACTAGTACGAATAGACGTGACTGAAGGTCGCAGCGACGATGAGATTAAAGTGTTAATGGATACGGTGCAAGACTGTGTCGTGAGCGCGTTTGAAGTGCCTGAGCGAGACCGATATCAAATCGTCACTGAGCATAAGCCCGGACGCATGATTTTGCTCGATACGGGTTTGGGATTTGAGCGCACAGAGGCCGCCATCGTTATTCAAGTATTTACCAGTCCACGCGCAACAGTGATGAAAAAGAAATTTTGTGAGTTGATGGCAGACAAGCTCCAGACGCATTGCGCACTCGACCCAAAAGATTTGTTTATCTCTTTTATGACCAATACTGATGTGGATTGGAGTTTTGGCTATGGTGAAATCCAATATCTGAACGGTAAATTATAAAGCCGATTTCGATTTTGCCATCACGGCATATACAGTCAAAAACTTATAAAAAAAGCGCCATTCTAATAAGATGGCGCTTTTTTCTTATCATTGGCTATTACTTTACAAAGCCAATTTTCATCAAACATATCCCTTATAAATTTGGATTCACGATAATTTTCACCGCAGATTCGTTGTTATGAATCAGCGTTTCAAACCCTTCTGAAATCAAATCATCTAATTTGATGCGCTGAGTGATAAACGGCTCAAGATCGACCAAACCATCTTCGACCAACTTAATGGTGTCTTTATGGTTGTTCACATAGCCAATGGTGCCGCGAATATCCAGCTCTTTCATTACCACGCTATGCACGCTGATTTCTGCAGGATGGCTCCAGATCGAGACAATCACCACCACGCCAGCAGGCTTGGTCAGCTCGACGAGTGAGTCCAGCACCGCGTTGACACTCGTACATTCAAACGCCACGTCTACGCCGCGGTCTTCGGTGATTTTCATCACCTCTTCTTTTAAGTCTACTTCGGTAGGGTCCAAGACATAGTCAGCCACGCCGCTGTTTTCGGCTTTTTCTTTACGCTTGGCACTCAGCTCGGTCAGGATAACTGTCAGACCTTTGGCTTTTAATACTGACGACAATAACAGACCAATCGGGCCACCGCCGCCGACCAGTGCCACATCGCCTTTTTTTGCGCCGCTACGCACAAAGGCATGATAGCCGACCGATAACGGTTCAATCAGAGCGGCTTGGTCTAGTGGAATATCGTTTGAGATAGGATGTACCCAGCGGCGTTTGACCGCGATTTTTTCGGATAATCCGCCGCCGCGTCCGCCTAGACCGATAAAGTTCATGTTTTCTGATAAATGATAGTTCTCCCCTTCTGCGGTAGAGACATCATCGGCGATGATATACGGCTCAACTACTACATGCTGCCCGACTTCGATATCATCGACACCCTCGCCAACTTCGTATACCACGCCTGAGAACTCATGCCCCATAGTAATGGGTGCAGACTCGCCTGAGATGGGATGCGGGTGACCACATGGCGGGATAAAAATAGGCCCTTCCATAAACTCATGCAAATCCGTGCCGCAAATACCACACCATGCGACGTCGATACCGACCGTACCCGGCTCAACGGTAGGTTCTGGGATATCTTCAATACGGATGTCACCTTTGTCATAAAAACGTGCTGCTTTCATATCATGCTCCTTTGATAAGTCTAGTCGTGGTTAATATGCTGCAATGAGCGTTACTCGCTACCATCATGCCCAGATTAAAGTTGGGCTGTCAACGATGGCCGCGTGTACAGTTGTTAAGCAAAAGTAACGCTATTATTTGGTCACTACCAGTACGCTTTTGATAACTGCTGCTAAATATCACGATGAAAAAAGGTCCAAAAAACCCTCGTTTTTTGGACCTTTTTTATGCGGTACGGTTAGACACTATTTGTGCGTTAACCGCTGTTACGACTTGGCGAAATCTTCCAAATCAATCACTTGATGGCAGTAATGGCGCATGATGTGGTGATCATGACTGACCATCACCAGCGTACACTGCTGCGCTTGGCACTGCGCCACCAGCAGATCGAGCGTTTCTTTTTGAGTGATGGGATCGAGTCTAGAGGTGACCTCATCGGCGAACAACAAGACAGGGTTAAAGAGCAATGCGCGCAAAATCGCCACGCGTTGCAACTCTCCGCCTGAGACATTGAGCGCCGTGCGGGTCAGGATTTGCTTATCCAGTTTGAGCTTCTCCAATAACTCAGGCACACGGCTGGCATCCAAGCGATGCTTGCGGATGACGTCATTTAGCAGAGTTTGCAGCGGCACATGCGAGGCAAAAGCAGCAGGTGGGTCTTGATATAGCTTGAGCACTTGATGGCGTTTGGGCTTGGTCTGCCATGTGATCGCGCCACTGGCAGGTTTAAGCAGTCCGCAAAGCGCATCCCCTAATGAGCTTTTGCCAATGCCGCTGCCACCAATCACCCCAAGCACTTCAGCGCGCTTGAGACTAAAACTCAACCCCTCAAACAATACCCGTTTGCCGCGCGCTAAGCTCACGTCTTTGACGGTTAATAAGGGCTGCTCTTTGATAATGGCGCGGTCTTTTGCTGGCCAGTTATCAGGGGCAGCGGCGATAAGCTGTTTGGCATAGTCTGAGGTGGGCTGATTAAGCACCTGTTCACCATGGCCTTGCTCTAACAGTTTGCCCTTTTTCATCACCATGATGCGATCATCAGCACCCACGCTTAGCGACCTTGCGACATCAATATCATGTGTGATGGTCAGTAGTGTGCCGCCATCGCGAGCGACGTTTTTGAGCAGATTAATCACCGCTTGTTTGTTGATCTCATCTAAGCCTTTGGTCGGCTCATCCGCGATGACAATATACGCGCCGCCCGAGGTGGCAATCGCAAAGGAGGCACGCTGCGCCATACCGCCTGACAGCTCGTGCGGATAGTACGCCGCAAATTTGCCCAGCCCGAGCGTCTCTATCTTCTCTTGTGCCAATTGCTTACTGACCTTGCTGTCTTGCTTGGCGACAAAATATAGGCTCTCCCACACTTGACTGAGCACATCCATCGTAGGATTCAGCGAACGGCTTGGCTCTTGCGGCAGCATCGCCATACGGCGTCCCCAGTAAGCACGTAGCTGCGGCTTGCTCAATGCTTGGTTTTCGATCAAAATATCACCGCGACTGACCAGCTCGTCAGGCAGCGCGCCCATAATGGCTTGTGCCAATAGGCTTTTACCCGACCCTGTTTCGCCCAAGATGGTGAGGTTTTGACCTTTATATAAGGTGACGCTAATCGGCTCGACCAAACTTAGTCCTGACGTGGTAAAAACAGCCAATTCGTCGGTTGTTACCAGTCTATTTGTTGCTAGATCTGAGTCGGGCGGCGGTGTTGCGGTTTGCTGTGCAGTTTGTAGAGCGGTCATTTTATTTTTCCTGAGAGTAATTGTAGGCTTAGTACCAAAATAAAGACGGCAATAATGGGCTGAAGAAAAATAAATGGCGCTTGATAATAATACGGAAACAGCTCCGTCATCATCAGGCCCAGCTCGGCGGTCGGTGGACGCAACCCAACATTGATAAAGCCTAGCGTGGCAAGTGCGAGTACCGCATTACCTGCCGCAAATGCACTTAGAGTGGCAACAACGGGCAATATCTTGGGCAAAAAGTGTCGTTTAAAGCAATAGAAAAAATCCATACCCATCAAACGCGACGCTTCGATCTCTCGACTACTGGCAATGGTCTGGGTCATGGCACGTACCATGCGAAAAAACTCCACCCACAGTACCAAAGAGATACCCAGATACAGCGACCAAAACGTGTTTGGCGCAATCGCTGCAAACAATAAGACGAACAGCAGCCCCGGTAGCGCCATGATAATGTCACACAAAAAGGTGCATATCTTATCCACCCAGCCGCCAAAATAGCCGCTGAGCACACCCATCAATAGTCCAAAAAATAGGGCAAAACCCACCGATAGGACAATCAGTAAAAACGATAAACGAATGGCAGACGCGACGCGTGCCAGCATATCTCGACCAAAATGATCGGTGCCAAACCAATGGCTGACACTGGACGATTGCAGCATATTACCAAGGTCTTGTATGTCGGCATCTATCGGATAGTACAGCGGCTGCAAAAACGCAAACACCAATAACAAGATGAGTAGTAGTCCGCCAAATTTTTGTACTGGCTGTAGGGCATGAACCCCGCTAAAAATAGTCATAAAATCATAATTCCTCATGTGGCTTCAGTTTGTGGCTTAGGTTTATGGCTTGGGTTTGTAGTTGCCATTCTGTGATAAAGCGTTTTGATAATAGCTTTGGCAGTAATGATTAACGTGCCAAATCAATACGCGGATCGATCAGACCACTGAGCAAATCCACCACCATATTGAGCACCACAAACATACCGCCCATAATCAGTGCCGTGCCTTGTATCATCGGCACATCACGCGCGACGATGGCATGCACCAACGCATGACCACTACCAGGCCAAGCAAACAAACTCTCCACGATTACCACCCCTTCTACCAAATATACCAACTGGACTGAGTGATAAGCCAAAATCGGAATGGTCACGTTACGCAAACCATGCCGACAAAATGCCGTCCATTTACTCAGTCCTTTAAGCTTGGCAAAATCATAATATTCAGACGTTTGTACCTGTACCATCGCATGGCGACTGACGCGAACCGACACCGCAGACAGCCCAATTGCTAAGGTCAATGCCGGCAAAATATAATGTTGCGGCGTGCCATAACCTGCTGCGGGCAGCCATTTTATTTGGACCGCAAGCAGGGTGATGAGCGCGATACCGATAATAAAAATAGGCACAGAGCGCAGTACGGTACTCGCCACCAAAGTCAGACGATCAAACCAGCCATTGGGTTTTTGTGCGGCAAGCAGGCCAAGCGGCGGCCCGATAAAAATCGATATAACCAATGCCGCCAATGCTAGGGACAGCGTGTGCCCAAACTGATGCGCAATCTCAGCCCATACTGACTCACCACTGACCAAGGAGTGCCCAAGATTGAACTGAACCAAATCAAGCAACCAATCAAAGTAGCTCTGCCACCATGGTTGATCCAAACCAAGCTCTGAGCGCACCAGTGCGGCGGCGGCGGCATCGGTCTGGTCATAACCGTAGCGACTGGCCGCGATACGGTACGCCATATCACCGGGTAAGCTGCGAGTCAGTACAAAGGTCAATGTACCGACCGACCAGATAACCAAGAGCAGCTGCAGCACTCGATGAGCAATATATTTAAACATAGTTATCCATTACAATTTTTTGGTGTTATAAAGAGTTGGCGTTATAGTTGATCCAATTTAAGAGTGGTACAAGGCAACCGAGTGCAGATGTATACGTCATACTTCAAGCGAGGTTAACGCTGTAACGCTTTTATAGTGGATTGACTATATTAAGCAAATGACAGTAAACACGATCTACCAAGACAACTTGTTTAAATAAAAGTTTCGCTCCAAACCATCGATCTCTAAGCCTTTTAATGACTTATGCGCGGCGGCGTTTTGTTGGTAGTACACCACAGGCACGATAGGACGCTCATCAAAGATGATTTGCGAGACCCTCTGTTTTGTCGCGACATCATTGCCCTTGGTCGTCTCAAGCGTCAATAAACGCTTGGTCAGCTCTGGATTTTGCCAATTCATCACGCCCCAATCGCTGCCTTGTGGGTCAAAATCCTCTACTAGTGAACCGACTGGATCAGGCGTCATGCCGTAGTTACGCGCATATAACCCCATCTCCAGTGTGCCGTCTTGATGACCTGAGGGAATCTCTGAAAAATTACCCACGGACACGTCCACATCTACCCCAATCTTTTTCCACTGTGCTTGCAAAGCGGTGGCGATAATGGGTAGTTCGGGACGATCTGAGAATGTACGTAAAGTAAATGTAAAGGGCTTGCCGTCTTTTTGGAGCATGCCATCACTGTCCGCGCTAAAGCCTGCGTCTAATAGGCGCTGCTTAATCGCTTGGGGACTCGGCTGCTTACTTTGCGTTTTGATTTGCCAGTCTTTAAATATCGGTGGCAGTATTTGCGCGGCGGCGGCATTATCAGTATGCATCACAGATTGGGCAATGCCTTGTCTATCAATGGCATCACTAAGCGCTTGACGAACACGCACATCGCTAAAAAACGGATTGTCCGCATTGACTTTATATTCGATAGTACGCGCCAATGACTTTGACTGAACTTGTAGATTGGGGTCTTGCTTTAGGCGGGTTAGACTCGCTGAATCTAAGGTAAATACTAAATAATTTGGCTTGCTCTGCGCCAGCAGGGTGCGCGTTTCGCTGCGACTATTGGCTAAGTAAGTGACGTCCTGAATCTTGGCTTTCTCACCCCAGTAATCAGCAAACGCTTTTTGTTCGATTTTTTGTGGTGGCTCAAATTTGGTGACATAGTATGGCCCTGTACCGATCAGCTGAGTGACCTCGTTATTCTCATCAAACGACGAGGTCGCCAAAATGATACTGGTCGCATGCGCCAAATAAGCAGGGAAAGACATCAGCGGCCGCTCTAGGCTGATTTCAACTGTTTTGTCATCAACGGACTTGATGTCTGAGATTGCAGCCGACTCCAAAGCAGTGGGCTTGCTAAGCGCGACCTGCAGGCTTTTTACCACATCATCCGCTGTCAATGGCGAGCCATCGTGAAATTTCACCCCATCACGCAGCACAAACGTCCATACATCGCCCTGATCATTAGACGACCAGCTTTGTGCCAGCATGGGTTGCAACTCAGCATTTTGTTTGGCATCTACCAGCGTTTCAGCAATCTGCAAACGCTGAAAAATAAAGCCCGACTTACTAGGATCAGTAGAGGTCAGCTCCCACGGCGTCACCACGATCAAATCTTTTTGGGTGTCATCGTTTGCCGCTGTATTCGTCGCGTCATTACCCGCCGTCTTTGCGCCTGCAATGACGTACCACGCCAGCCCTGCCAATACCACCAGTACCGAAATCAAGCCAATTTTTTTCATATATCTTCCGTTATAGTATAACATTTCAAAAAAAACGTTATGTTATAACGAAACTATCAAAAGGTAAACAGCGCTATTGGAAATAGTTCTTATTTATTTTGAACAGCTGTGTAGCACTTAACCCTATTATCATGAGCCATAAACAAAAAATAGGCCTCTACCTTTTGGTAGAAGCCCATGATGTATTACCTTAAACAAAAATAATTTTAATGATTATCAATCAGTTAATATCGACCACATAGCGCTGTTTGTCATATTTTGCAGCATAACCCACGGCGGTTATCGAATGCGGGCGCTGCTCGTGGTCGATGTAGTGGATACTGATAGAGTCCTCATAATCGGTATAGTGAATTTTATACGTATAGGACGTGTGTGCAGGTAGATTACCCAGCGCGTCTAATCGTTTGGCGCTAGTGTATTTAACCTTGACATCAGATAACAGATAATCGCTGTCGTTATTGATGATAATGATTCCCTGTTCTTGCAAATAGATGGTATACGCGGTCAAAAGCAAGGCTAAGACCCCCAACATCACGCCATATTTAAGCATCTTATTTTCTCAGTATTTTGTTATTACTGTTTATCAGACTTCTTCTGAAGTTACGGACGATTTGACTGACAAAACCCTCTCTATTATCAAAAATTAAGGCATGGCATCATCAGCAGTGAAAATACTAATAATGGCATGCCTGACGAAATATCGCTTATAATTTTATAAGCAGGCAACCTTTATGCGTTGTCCGCGATACGAATAATGGGTTTTAAAGTGATACCCTCGGCACTATCTTTTGCCGCTTGATTAATGTCTTTGAAGTCATAGTATTTGACCAATTTATCAAAGGCAAAACGTCCTTGTAAATACAGCTCGACCAGTTGAGGGATAAATATCTTGGTAGTTGAGTCGCCCTCAACGATACCTTGGATAGATTTACCACCCAATAGCAAATCATTGACATCGAAGTTGGCATCCGTATCAAGCGCTGGTGCGCCCACAACGCCGATCGTACCCAGCGTTCCTAGCGAGTCGATACCTTGACGCAAGACCGCTGGAATACCTGTAGACTCTAGAGCAAATAGCGCGCCGCCACCGGTGATGTCGCGTATCTTTTCGATGACGTCTTCTTCTTTACTATTGATCACGTGGGTCGCGCCAAGCTCTTTAGCAAGCTCCAGCCGTGAAGGCACGACATCGACGGCAATGATAGTGGTTGCGCCTGCTACTTGCGCAGCCAGTACCGCAGACAGACCCACTGCACCCGCGCCAAAGGTTACAAAGCTGCTGCCTGGACGTACTTTTAGTGAGTTGATGACCGCGCCTGCCCCTGTCTGAATGCCGCAGCCTAACGGGCCAAGCAATTCAATCGGTGCGTCTTTGGATACCTTGATGGTGTTGCTCTCAAGGCTGAGCGCATAGGTGGCAAACGAGGACTGGGCAAAAAAGTGATCATTGAGCGTGTTGCCGTCAGCGTCTTCGATGGCATTATTACCCTCCATGTCACTGCCGCCAAAGTTACGCGGATAAAATTCTTTGCAGTATGCTTCGTGACCTGAATGACACGAACTGCATTGTGAGCAATAGCCATAGCTCAGCACCACATGATCGCCCACTGCAATGTCTTTGACCAGTGGCCCGACTTTTTCGACGATGCCTGCGCCTTCATGACCCAATACCAGCGGCAGTGGCACGGGGTAATCTTGGTCTCGCACAATCATATCGGTGTGACACATGCCTGTAGCGACGATTTTCACCATTACTTCATCGTCTTTGGGCGCGCGAATTTTGGCTTGCTCCAAGGTAAAGTCAGCGCCCTTTTCTCGGGTGACGGCGGCGGTAATGTCGGTGTATTCTGTCGTACTCATGTCTAAAATCCTTTTTTAATCATGACAGTTAGTTTTTAAATTAACATTTGATTTTTAATCATTTATGAATTTCTTGTATATACTGCAAAAAGCACACTTTTAAAATATACGTGAGCTTAATTACTACTGTCAACAAAGCGGTTGGAACAGTATCTGTTTTGATACAATGGCGCTAAACAGTTTCTCAAGACGAGCTTTAATTTATTATGACGTCATAATTAAAACGCCCTCATCAAAAAAAGGCCCAAGCAATAAGCTTAGACTTTTTTTATGTTAATCAGTAATAATTCTTTTAATAAGAAAGACAGTTTGGGTCGAAGGATACTGTTTTTGAGCCAAAGGGCATTGTTAACGTTTAAAAATTCACGCTGACATCAAAGAGGTAATAGCGACCCGGTTCATTGTATGTGCGAGCGCCTGCATTGGTCGTTGTGCCTTCACGCTTGATTTGCTTATCAAATAGGTTTTTGACCCCAGCACCAATAGTAATGTCGTTTGTCAAATCATAGCGAGTGCCTACATTGGCAATCGCATAAGGCTTACGAGACAGTTTTTCGGTTTCTAGTGCATCTCCAGTGGTAACAGATATCTCAGGTGCCTCGATGGTGCCATAGTAGCTGACGCCAAGGTTTGTATTCCAGCGCGGCGTAATGTCCCAATCGACATTAGAGTTCATGGTATATTTTGGAATCAAGGATAACGGCTCACCGTTGTCTTTACGCTCTGAGCGAATATTACCCGTCATATTGGTCGACCATGTGACGGTGTCTGTCACCGGTACTTTGACAAACCCTTCCAGACCTTCGATGATTGCCTCTCCCTGATTTTCCCATTGAAACACAGAACGGTCAGCAGCGATACCGTCAGCGACCACGCCAACCACACCCACACGCTCTACTCCAGCGCCGATACGATTGTCATAGTCGTTGCGATAGTAAGTCAAGCCAGCGTTCAGACCAGTATCGTCTTTATAGGTAAAGGTCAGCTCCTTATTCCAAGAGGTCTCATGATCCAGCTCAGGATTGCCCAAGACATAACAGCCCCGTTGATCAAGTGGCACGTTAGATGGGCAGCCATTACTACGCGTGTAATAGATATAGTTCGGATCCAGCTGATAGAGTGACGGCGCTTTAAACGCGCGACTAGCCCCTGCTTTTACCGACCAGTTTGGGCTAAAATTCCAAGTGGTATTGAGGCTGGGTGACCAATTACTACCTGCCTGATCATGATAATCAAAACGCAAACCAGGGGTGATATACCAGTCAGGGGTGATTTGATAATTGTCTTCTAAATAAGCGCCAACCAGATATGACTCTGTCTTTGCATCACGCTTGGATGGATCGGTTTCGGTCTCACCAAAATCAAAGCCCTCATCAAACGTCAAAGTCGACACCAGCGGATTATCCAATTGCTCACCGCGGAATTCAGCGCCTGCCGTCACGGTATGACGGTCAAAGTAAACGTCCCATTCGGATTTTGCATTTAGTGTGTCATAGGTCGCTTTTGTCCAATTATACTCAGCCTCCCCTTCAGGTTGCGAGATTTCACCTTCATAGCGACCAGCGTTGCCTTCATTCAGACGCTCGTTAATCGTGCGCGTATATTCTAGATAGCTATTGCTACTGGTATTCTCATAGTCACCGCGGTGGGTCAATGCCGCCCCATAACGCTCCATCTTATTGGTTTCCTGACCTGCCAGCGCATTTACCAATTCGTCATTGACAGTCTGAAACTGTGAGTCGCCTGCCCAATGGTTGCTTTGATTGCTGTAACTCACCTCAAAACCAACGGTATTCATCGCATCCATCGCGTATTCAAACAGCTGGCGAGCATCTATATTTTCCACCCCTTCACGCCCTGCTGCCACCGAAGCGGACGGACCGCCGCGACCATCAACGACCTGAGCATCGTCGGCATTGATATAAGGATCGTCCCCTTCACTTTCGTGATAGCCAAGCGTGGTACGGAAGGAGAGCTTATCGCTCAATGGGCCTGCCATATTGATATTGGTGCGCCAGTTTTTTCCTTCAAGATCACTCTCTGGCATCTCATAGTGCCCTGTGACAGAGAACTCTTTTTTATCAGGTGATTTGGTGATGATATTGACCACCCCGCCCATGCTACCCGAGCCATAACGAGCAGCGGCTGGACCACGCAACACTTCAATGCGATCAATGGCGCTTGGTGGTACCCATTGTGAGTCGCCGCGCGTATCTTGCTCGCTGCCACGGCCCGGGCGTACCGCGTTACGCGACGTCACCGGACGGCCATCGATCAAAATAAGGGTATTGTTTGGCCCCATACCGCGAAGATCGATTTGACGCTGATTGCCACGTTGACCCGAAGTGGACGACCCTGACAGATTCACACCGGGCATTTTGCGCACGATCTCTGAGATATCATTAGACAACGAAGCCTTCTCAATCGCCTCTTCACCAATCACTGATAGACCCGGCGCTTGTACCAGCTCATCTCTAGCGGCGCGTACGACAATGGTATCTAGCGTGGTACTGGGTAGCGCTGCTTGCTCATAAAGGCTTTGTTCATCGATAGCTTGTATCGCGTCATTCTCAGCAGCAACAGCAGTCGTGCTAAGAATCGAGGCAATAGCAATGCTTAATAAGGCCTGACTGGTTGCTAAGCGTGGTGGCTTTTGTGAACAAAAATTATTTTTATCATTAGAAGGTGTTGATAGTATCGGCATAAATCACAATCCTGAAAGTAATTGGTTTTATCAAAAAAGTCAGTTTCATCAATATCGTCAGCGTTATCAAAAAAGGGCTGTTACAGCGCATTGGCTACCCTTGTCAGAAAGCGAAGACGAGCTGCCTTAAATTAAATTGATATAAGTCAAATGGCTAATGTATTGATATAAATCACATATCAAGAGCAGCGATAGCAAAATATAGTTCGCTACTCAGTAATAAAGCATGCACACTTTAGCAACATTATAAAAATAATACAAACAATAATGAAAATTATTATCATTTAGATTAATTAGAAACATTTTAGATAAAAAATCAACGCTGCCATCCAAGGTCAATGGAATGCGCGGCTTTACACTCGGTGAAGCAACAGCGTAAGATAACTGACGAGAGAATATTGATAACCGCTGGAAGGAAAACCTAAACAATGGATAGAATTGATGCGATGCGGGCGTTTGTATCGGTGGTGATTGAGGGCAGTTTTAGCAATGCCGCCACAGCCATGCAACTGTCGCCGCAGCTGGTGAGCAAATATGTGTCAAAGTTAGAGGAGCGACTAGATATACGCCTACTGAACCGCACGACCCGTAAAGTCAGTCTGACGGAAGCAGGTACTCACTATTTCGAGCATGCACAGCAAGTGTTGCTCAGTATCGATGATATGGAGTCCAAATTAGGTGGGTTTCAACAGAACCCAAAAGGCACATTAAGAATAAGCGCGCCGGTATCCTTTGCGCTAAAACATATGGCAAAATTGGTCACGGATTTTCAGACACGTTATCCTTCGGTCAATGTCGATTTGCAGCTGAACGATCGCAAAGTAGATATCGTTGAAGAAGGGTTTGATGTGGCGCTTCGCATCGGTCAGCTCAAAAGCTCGTTACTGATTGCCAAGCAAGTTGCGCCTGTCCGCGTCATCTTGTGCGCCTCCCCTAACTATCTCAAAAAGTATGGCGTGCCTAGCAAGCCTGAAGACCTAAAAAACCATCGGTATTTGCATTACAGTTATATGGAAAAATACGGCAAAGAAGATATTTATCAGTGGCTAGACACCACCAATCAGCCAAACTCGGAGCTGAGCAGTAATAACGGAGATTTGCTTGTTAATGCTGCAGTGGCTGGGGCTGGAATAGCATTGCAGCCAACGTTTATTGCGAGTGAAGCACTGAGTAAAGGGGAGCTTGTGATGGTGTTACCTGATTACGAGCCCGAGACGTTGGGATTGTATGCGGTGTATGCCCATAGAAAGCTGTTGCCACACAAGATCAGGTGTTTTATTGATTTTATCGAAGGGTATTACGGTTCACCGCCCTATTGGGATGAACCGATACGGCACTTATAAATATTTCATAAAAGAATCTTATCTTACTAAATTTACCATACCTAAAATTCCTTAAAAATCTAACCATAGCTTAGCTTGTGTATTGAGTTCTATGCTTCTTGGTCAATATTCTCTAATGCTGCAATGGCTTCTTTTTGCGACTCATCGATCGGTTTTTTTTGTCCACTCAACTTATCGAGATAGACCAGCACTGACTCACCGATCGCAACGACTGTCTCAAGCGCTGTACTATAATAGGTATATTCATGAATCAGACTTGAGTTGCCGATTTTCTTGACCTTGACGCCAATCCATAACTCATCAGGATAAGCAACTGATTTGAGATATCGACATGACGAGGCCGCCATCACCGAAGACGTCTGTTCGTTAAATAAACCAAGCCGCCTGTTGTAATAAATACGAGCGTTTTGAGCATATTCGTAATAAACCACATTATTGACATGACCAAAGGAGTCCATATCACCCCATTCCACTTGCTGAGGATAGATCACCGTAAAGCCATGTAACGGGTGACTGTCATCGCTTGTGACAATCTCTTGTATTTCTAGGAACGTCGGTGCAGCTTCCATAGTTCTTCTCTTTTTATTAGACAGGTTTTGTTATGCAGATGATGCGTTTGACTCAGGATGCTCGTGACTCACACATATCTCCCCCATCCCTAGCATTTATGCAGACACTAGGGTTTATACAAATTTTCTCTATTATCAAAGTCACCGTGATGATGATAGGTTTGTTTGGTTAGATTAAATTTTCTGAGTACATCGAGCGCATGCGTTTTTTATCGAGTTTACCGACGCTGGTTTTTGGCATTTCTGATAAGAACCTCACTTCACTTGGAACGCCATATTTTGGCAAATGACCTCTCTCTACTGCTTGATGACCCAGTGCCAAAATATCTGTCGATGTTGTATCGACATAATCTGGTTTTAACACAATCAAGGCGAGAGGACGCTCACCCCAGCGCTCATCTGGGACACCAATCACCGCGATATCAGCCACGCTCGGATGAAAGGATAAAATCGTCTCAACCTCAAGTGAGGACACCCACTCACCGCCTGACTTGATAACATCTTTGAGCCTATCGGTAATGCTGAGCGTGCCATCAGCGGTCATACAAGCGATGTCTTGCGTATGCATCCAGCCGCCTTTCCATAACGCATTGCCTGCATCGGGGTTTTTAAAATAGCTTTGGGTCAGCCACGGCGCGCGTATTACAAGTTCGCCCGTCGATTTGCCATCCATAGGTTGAGGTTGTCCGTTTTCATCCCAAATCTCCATCGACACCAGCATGATGGGTGAACCTGACAGACAACGATAATTGAGATTGTCCTCTAGGGTCATCGACTCGGTCTTGTCATCAAATACCGCTCGAGACAGTACAGGACAGGACTCTGACATCCCAAACCCTGACATAAACTCGATACCACATTCTATAGCGGCTTTGGCTAAGCCTTCGTTTAGCTTTGAACCCCCTAGTAGTAATTTGAGATTCTCAAATTTACGACCGCGTTCTGCCATTTCTTTAAGGAGCATTTGTAATATGGCGGGAACACCATGCGACAGCGTGACTTTATGCTGCTCAATCAAATCGACCAGTTTTGGTGCTAGATAGCGCCCCGGATACACTTGATTTAGCCCTATCATGGTAGCGCCATATGGCCAGCACCATGCATGAACATGGAATAAGGGCGTCATCGGCATGTAGACATCATTGTAGCGCGCGCCTTGACCTTCGGCATTGAGCGCTGATGCCAAAGTGCTTGCCATCGTCTGTAGTACGATCTGGCGATGGGTAAAGAAAACCCCTTTTGGATCGCCTGTCGTACCACTGGTATAAAATGTGGTCGCGATGGTGTTTTCATCAAAATCTGGAAAATCGAACTCATCACTAGCGGCTGCCAACAGTGCCTCGTATTCATCGTCAACATAGTCAGGCAACTCTTCTTTCTCACCACCTGCTTTCTCACCACCTACTTTGTCATCTTCTGCATCATCAGCCCACATCACATGCTCAATAGAAGGTGCATCGTCGCGATAATCTTTGATCATTGGCGCAAATTCAGCATTTAACAGCAATGCTTTTGGCGCAGCATGGTTGACGGTATATAGCACTTTGTCTTCTGACAAGCGCACATTGACGGTTTGTAAAATCATGCCAGACATTGGCACGGCAAAGTATGCCTCAAGGTAACGATGACTGTCCCAATCCATGACCGCGACCACATCACCTGCCTGCAATCCCATGTTTTTTAGGACATTGGCCAAGCGATTGATACGCTTAAAAAACTCAGCATAGGTAAAAGTCACTTTGTCCGCATAGCTGATGGTTTGGTTGGTAGAAGCGATTTTGGCACGATTGAGTAGCTGTTTGATAATTAACGGAAACCCATACGCGTCTTCGGCTTGATGGTAGTTGTCGTGTTGATTGAGTATGGTGGTCATAGTGTCATCCTTGATATTAAATAATCCTCGATCGTTGATAATTCGGTGCGCGCTTTTAATGTCAGACGCGCTCTATCACCATGGCAAGCCCTTGCCCGATGCCAATGCACAGGCTAACCACTGCGTATTTACCGCCCGTACGCTGTAACTCTCTAGCCGTACTCAAAGCGATCCTTGCACCAGATGCGCCAAGCGGATGCCCGACCGCGATGGCCCCACCATTGGGATTGACACGCTTATCATCAAAATCAATACCTAACCCTTTTAGACAACCCAGTACCTGTGAGGCAAAGGCTTCATTGATCTCAATGACAGACATGTCATCTAGCGTTAAATTTGCACGCTTTAATGCCAGCTTAATCGCTTCAACAGGACCCACGCCCATGATGTTGGGCTCAACCCCCATCGCACCTGATGATAAGATTTTGGCAATGGGCTTAAAGCCTAGCTTCTCTTCTGCTTGTTTTGAGCCGATGATAAGCGCAGCTGCGCCGTCATTGATCCCGGAGGCATTACCTGCCGTAACTATGCCATTTTCATTTAAAGGTTTAAGCTTTTTTAACGCTGCAATATCGGAGCTGGCGCGGGGATGCTCATCAGCTGTGATGACTTTTGCGGGCAACTTTTTACCTTGTGGGACGGTGATAGGCGTTATCTCATCGTCAAAGAATCCTGCTTGTTTGGCAGCTTGGTATTTGGATTGTGATGCGGCGGCAAACTTATCGGCTTCCTCGCGCGTAATGCCATATTTATGAGCAACATTGTCACCCGTCTGCGGCATGGTATCGCTACCGAACTGCTCAATAATCTTTGGGTTAGGAAAACGGCTTCCGATGGTCGTATCAAATACTTTAAAGTCACGGCTAAACGGCTTTTCTGTCTTGGCAAAGACAAAAGGAGCACGCGTCATCGACTCCACACCACCCGCCAAAATAATATCCCCTTCATGACACGTGATACTGTGCGCAGCATCGACCACAGTAGACAGACCTGACGCACATAGGCGATTGACCGTCTGACCTGGCGTGGTGACATCCAGCCCTGCCAACAGAGCAGCGTTACGCGCGATGTTACGAGAGTCCTCGCCCGCTTGGTTGGCACTGCCTAGCAGCACTTCATCAAACACATCGCTCGGCAATTGATGTTTTTCGACCAACTCTTTTATCACGGTGGCAACCAGATCATCAGGACGCACCGTTGCTAATGCACCGACATAGCGGCCAAAAGGGCTTCTTAATCCATCATAAATATAGGCATCTAACATAACGCTTCCTTGTTGTATTTTTTCACTTTAAATAAATGGTTTTATAAGGATATTTTGTTGTTTGTACTAATAAATGGCCTGCTGAGTGAACAATGACACATCCAGCTTGGCGCGGCGCTGTAACCAAGAGCTTGGGCGATAGCGTGGATCGCCTGTGAGCGCGTAGATACGCTCTAAAATGAGCAGGACACGCGAGGCACCAAGATGATCGCCCCAAGAGATCGGACCATACGGATACCCCAGCCCAAGCTTGACGGCATTATCGATATCCTCTGGCATGGCAATCTTTTGCATGGCGATGTCACAGCCAAGATTGATCACCATCGCGACCACACGCTGTGCCACAAAACCTGTACTTTCGGCAATCAGCGTGGCACTGCTCGCCTCCTGCGCATCTGCTTCACGACTATCTGAGCCTTTATTACCTGTGCTACTGCCAAATAACGCATAAGCTTGCGCCACGAATCGTTCTTGCGTGACGATGCTTGGCATCAACGTACGATGCTTTGTAAGTTCGGTGAGCATATCAATCGCAACCGCTTGCTTGGGATCAACCTGATAACGAATCGCAGCATTGGTCGTATCTTCGCCATAGATGGCGAGTAGCACCAAACTATCAGGGTGTGGTGTGTCGTTGTCATCGATAGTGACGTCATGAGCATTTAAGTAATCAATCAGCTGCGTTTTATCTTCTGCCAAATCAGCGCCAATCCACACTGAGCTAATAGTGGCATCAGATTTCATTGCTTTAGACGATTGATTCTGAGCGCTATCTACAGAAATCTTTTGACCTTTTTCGTATTGATAAAAACCGCCGCCAACTTTACGGCCGAGCTTTTTGCCTACCAGCATCTGACGGGTTAATGGATGCGGACGATAACGAGCCTCATGATAGAACTGGTTGTAAATTGACTCCATCACAGGATGAGACACATCAACGCCCGTCAGATCCATCAGCTCGAATGGCCCCATACGAAACCCTGCACCATCACGTAGAATTCTATCGATTTGCTCAAAACTTGCGACGCCCTCGCCCAGTATTTTTAACGCTTCGGTACCATAAGCTCTGCCACCATGGTTGACGATGAAACCCGGTGTGTCTTTTGCGACCACGCCCAGATGACCCATCCGCTTGGCCAAATCAGTGAGCGCGTCAACGACTGACTGCTGAGTGGAAATGCCAGGGATGATTTCTACAATTTTCATCAAGGGAACGGGGTTAAAGAAATGAAACCCTGCCACGCGCTCTGGATGTTTACAGTCAGCAGCGATGGCGGTGACTGATAATGAGGAAGTGTTGGTCGCCAAAATAGTATCGGGGGTGACAACCTCTTCTAACTGGGCAAAAAGCTGTTTTTTGATGTCTAGATTTTCGATAATGGCTTCAACCACGATCTCAGCGGTCGCGATTTGGCTTAACTCTTGGACGACGGTTAAACGGCTTAGCATAGCCTGTAGCTCATCATCGCTGAATTTGCCTTTGGCAGTGAGCTTTTCAAGCATGGTTTTCAGCGACTGTCGCCCCTGCTCAGCTGCGCCTGCTTTGGCGTCATATAAAAGGACTTGGATATCAGCTTGGGCAGCAATTTGGGCGATACCCATACCCATAATGCCAGTGCCAACAATGGCAAGTGTATTCACGGTCATAATGATTCTCTACATAATTTGCGATAGGATTTGGTCGGCGTGGATAAAAGAGATAAGCGGCATCTGCCCCTTAATAGCCTTTGTACTCTGCAGGGCGCTTTTCCAAAAAAGCTTTGGCGCCTTCTTTTTGGTCATGCGTATCAAACAGAATCTGAAAGGCTTTACGCTCTAAGGCCAACGCGCCTTCTAAAGGCATATCAGCACCCAGCGTTGCCACCTCTTTGATTTGCGCTAAGGCAATAGGAGAATAGTTTGATAGCTGCTCAGCAATCTCAATGGCGCGAGTGATGGTAGCCTCATCGTCGACGACTTCAGAGACCAGCCCCATTGTGTCCGCCTCATCAGCGCTGATCATATCGCCCGTGAGTGCCATCTTCATGGCCTTGTGTTTACCAATGGCACGAAACAAACGCTGCGTGCCTCCTGCTCCTGGCATCAGTCCTATTTTGATCTCGGGCTGCCCAAATTTGGCAGACTTGCCTGCGATGATGATATCAGCATGCATGGCCAGCTCACAGCCACCGCCAAGTGCGTAACCATTGACAGCCGCGATGATGGGCTTGCGGCAATGAGTAATGGCACCCCAATAGCGCTCGCTACGACGCAAATACATATCTGCTGTGCCAGTCGTCAAGAAATCATTGATATCGGCACCAGCGGCAAACACCTTGTCACCACCCGTCAGCACGATCGCTTTGGTTTGTGGATCATCATTTAACTGAATGAACAGATCCGCCATTTGCTGGCGTAGCTCACTGTTTAGTGCATTGCGCACTTTTGGGCGATTGAGCGTGATGACACTCACGCCCTCTTTTGGTTTTTCACAAATAAGGATTTGCTCTTCCATGACCCACTCCTTAAACATCATTCCGATATAAAGTACAAATACATAATAAAGTACAAAAACATATTAAAACGATTATTTTGAAATAAAAATATCGCTATGCGGTATTTAATATCAATATATACTGTTTATTTTGGTTTGTGAAGGGCAAAAATTGGTTAAATGAGAAAAATTATAGAGAATAATTATCATATTTATAATAAAAATACCGCAATGCGGTTTTTTAAACCAAAACTATTGTAATTTACTTATTCATCGATTATGCTAATTATCCAAGGACGTCACATGACTAACATCGTCAAAAAGCCATTATGACTATCAGTCATTAATCAAACAGGCATTTATCCAACAAGGAAGACTCATATGATTAGAGATAAAGAAACCCTCGACCATATCACTCATACCATCCGCAACTTCGTTAATGACCAACTCGTTCCTCTGGAGCACTGGGTGGCAGAAAACGATCGCCTACCAGAAGAGATCATCGAGCAGATGCGCGAGCTTGGGCTGTTTGGGCTGACCATTCCTGAAGAGTACGGCGGACTGGGTGTCACGATGGAAGAAGAAGTGACATTGGCATTTGAGCTGGGACGCACCTCTCCTGCCTTTCGCTCACTGATTGGGACCAATAACGGTATTGGCTCATCTGGTCTTGTGATTGATGGCACGGAAGCGCAAAAGCAAAAGTATCTACCTCGATTGGCCAGTGGGGAGATCATTGGCTCATTCTGTTTGACCGAGCCGGAGTCAGGATCAGATGCCGCTTCATTAAAAACGACGGCGATTAAAGACGGCGATACTTACATCATCAATGGCACCAAGCGTTATATCACCAACGCCCCGCAAGCTGGCGTCTTCACTGTCATGGCACGTACTGACCCACAAAACAAACGTTCTGGCGGCATTTCGGCATTTATTGTTGAAAGCGACACACCAGGTATTACTTTGGGCAAGATTGATAAAAAAATGGGTCAAAAAGGTGCGCACACCTGCGATGTGATCTTTGATAACTGCGTCGTGCCAGCCGATGCGCTTATTGGCGGTGTCGAAGGTGTGGGTTTCAAGACCGCTATGAAAGTCTTAGACAAAGGACGCTTGCATATTGCAGCAGCCAGTACTGGCGCCGCGACTCGTATGCTGAATGATGCGCTCAACTATGCGGTCGAGCGTAAGCAATTTGGTCAACCCATTGCCAGTTTTCAGCTTATCCAAGGCATGCTCGCTGACTCAAAAGCAGAGATTTATGCCGCCAAATCCATGGTGCTAGATGCGGCGCGGCTACGTGATGAGGGCAAAGATGTCGTGACCGAATCCTCATGCGCCAAAATGTTTGCCACCGAGATGTGTGGACGCGTGGCTGATAGAGCGGTACAGATCCATGGCGGTGCAGGCTATATCGCAGACTATGGTATTGAGCGTTTTTATCGTGATGTCCGTCTTTATCGTCTGTATGAAGGCACGACCCAAATTCAGCAAGTCATTATTGCTCGCAACATGATCAAAGAAGCCAGCGAGTAATTAGTTAATTAATCCCACCAATCCACCCACCAAAACACAAGGCGGTATTTGCTAGGATGCTGATGCCGTTCCCTCTACCTCTACTACCACGCCTCAAATTAGTCTTTCATTCTCACAACGATAAGGATATACATTGTGAAAAGTGTCGCTATAACGTCCGATCCAAATGTAAGCGCTGCCCAAAAACAGCCTTGGAAACTGGCCTTTGTTTTTTGTTTCTTGGTTTTATTATGTGATGGCGCTGATATCGGTATTCTTGCCTTTACCTTATCTAGCCTAAAACTAGAGTTTGGCTTGACCAATGTACAAGCTGGCGCGCTGGGTAGCTGGTCATTATTTGGCATGGCGATTGGCGGGGTTTTTGGCGGCTGGGCCTGTGATCGTTTTGGACGAGTACGCGTGATTGTTTTGGCTACTGGGATGTTTTCAATCCTATCTGGCTTTAGTGGCATGGTGCAGAGTTATGAGCAGTTTATAGCATTACGAACCTTTGCTTGTCTGGGTCTGGGTAGTTTGTATATTGCGACCAATACACTCATGTCAGAGATGGTACCGACGAAGCATCGAACCACGGTGCTCGCCGCGCTTATGACTGGTTTTACGCTCGGATCTTTGGTCATTACAAGCATTTCAGCATGGATTATTCCCAGCTATGGCTGGCGTACCCTATACCTTTTAACCTTTTTACCCATTCTGCTTTCAGTCTCCATGTATTTTCTAGTACCTGAACCACAATCTTGGAAAGAGGCTCGTGCCCGTAAATTAAGCGGCGAGAAAACCACACTACAAAAAGCGGAAAACCCCTACAAAGCCATCTTTGAAAACCCCAAACATCGCATCATGTTTATATTGTGGTCGATGAGTTCAGGGCTTTTATTGTTTGGCTATTTTGGTGTGAGTAACTGGCTGCCGTCTTATCTCGAAACTGAGCTGGGTATCAAGTTTAAAGAAATGGCGCTATATATGGCGGGCACTTACCTAACGATGATGTTTGCTAAAGTAATAGCAGGTTTTATGGCGGACAAAATCGGTCGAAAAATAGTCTTTGCTTTTGGCACCATGGGCACCGCGCTATTCATTCCTTTCTTAGTTTATATGCATACTCCAGAAAACATCGGCTGGCTAATGATTACCTTTGGCTTCTTGTATGGTATTCCTTATGCTATAAACGCCACCTATTTGACCGAAAGCTTCCCGACAGCTATCCGAGGTACGGCCATTGGTGGGGCATTCAATATCGGACGACTTGGCTCTGTGATTGCCCCTGTCGCTATTGGCTACATGGCGATGCATAACTCTATCGGTGCAGGTCTGCTGCTGATGGCAGGCGCGTATTTCTTTTGCGGTCTGATCCCGACGTTATTCATCAAAGAAAAGCAGTATGACCCACAAGAGGGATAATACTGCCTCTTATGACAACTATCACTACCGTTCATACCGCATAGCGAAACAAACTCTCCGCATCGTGCTATGCTGAGACTGTAAATGCACATTAATATAGTATAATTAAAGGGATAGACTACCATTAGCACCTGACGATAAGAGCAGTATCGAAAGTGGGTACTGGCTCATAGAATGCTCTGAGTAGTCACTTTTTTCTAACTCTACGTAGTTACTTTTTTCTAAATAGTCACTTTTTATAATACTTGCATGAACTTAATTGGGGATAATAGACCACCTATGACGAATGACACCCTTGCCAATGACGACGCTAACCATGAGCTGCATATGGAGCTTTTAGAGCCCATTGCAGAGATGCGGGACAAGAACGACAGACAGTTTGTCACTGCATTGGCTCGCGGTCTTGAGCTGCTGCGCTGTTTTACCCCGCAGCGGCCTTATTTGGGCAATCAAGACCTCAGTCAGCTGACAGGCATTCCCAAAGGCACGATCACGCGTCTGACCTACACCTTGGTAAAATTAGGCTATCTAAAACAGTCTACCAATAGCAGCAAGTATCAGCTTTCAACAGGCGTGCTTGGTTTTGGCTATACGATGATGACCAATATCTCTATCAATAACCTCGCGACCCCTTATATGGAAGAGCTGGCAGATTATGCCAATAGTGCGGTGGCTATGGCGACGCGCGATCGGTTGATGATGGTCTATCTCAATGTGGTGCAAGGGGCTGGTAGCACGACCATGCAGCGCAATATCGGCTCATACCTCCCGATTCATTTAAGCTCGATGGGACGAGCTTGCCTCGCCAGCATGCCGCCTGCTGAGCAAGAATTCATCCTGAATGCGATTCGCAATAAGTACAAGGATGATTGGCTAAAGATCAGACGAGGGCTAGACAAAGCCTTTCAAGATTATGAAGATTACGGCTATTGTTTTTCTATCAGTGAATGGCAAAAGGACGTCAACGCGGTTGCCATTGCGCTAATGCATCCGACGGAAGGTTTGCTCACCTTTAACTGCGGTGCGCCAAGTTTTATCTTGAGTCGCACCAAGCTAGAAGAAGATATCGCCCCTCGTCTACTACATATGAAAAACATGATTGAGAGTAATCTATATATCAGCTAGCATCACTTAAATGCACCCTATAAAAATAACGAGTCATCCCCACCAACTATTCAAGCGATAATCGTAAAGTCATTCATATCGCTTTTGCATCATCTTTACGTACCTTTCAGCGCATTTTTTAAGGATTTATCATGAGCCAGCTTTTTTCGCCTTTACAACTTGGGCAACTCACATTAGATAACCGTATCATCATCGCACCCATGTGCCAGTACTCTGCCAATGATGGCGCGGCAAGCAATTGGCATACGATCCATTTAGGCCAAATGAGTTTGAGCGGTGCAGGGCTACTTATTTTAGAAGCAACTGCAGTCAATCCGCAAGGACGCATCAGCTATGCGGATTTGGGATTATGGGATGACAGAACGCAAGCGGCACTGGATAAAACGCTAACGGCAATCAGACAGTACAGCCCGATGCCGATAGGCGTACAACTTGCGCATGCTGGGCGTAAAGCATCCACCGAAAAACCATGGGACGGCGGCGGTTCGATTGCCCCTGATGAGGTAAATGGCTGGCAAACGGTTGCACCGTCGGCGCTCGCGTATGACGAAAACTCTACTGTACCCACAGCCATGGATCAAAATGACATTGATGCGCTCATCAGCGATTTTGTCCATGCAACAAAACGCGCAGATGTGCTGGGTCTCGACTTAATTGAGCTTCACGGGGCGCACGGTTATCTATTACATCAGTTTTTGTCGCCGCTTTCTAACAAACGTGATGATCAATATGGTGGCAGTCTTGAGAACAGAATGCGCTTGTTACTTGAGGTGTTTACAGCAGTTCGGGCTGAGTTTTCAAGTGACAAGCCCGTGGGTGTGCGTGTTTCTGCAACCGATTGGGTTGATGGTGGCTGGGATCTTGCGCAAACGATCGAGCTGGCTAAAGCATTAGAGGTATTAGGCTGTGATTATATCCATGTGAGCACCGCAGGACTGAGCCCAGAACAGCAAATTCCTGTGGAGGCGAACTATCAAGTGCCTTTTGCCACCGCGATAAAAAAAGCGGTCAATATACCCGTCATCGCAGTGGGCTTAATAACCGAAGCCGAGCAGGCAGAAAGCATCATTGCTGAGCAGCAAGCGGACGCAGTTGCATTGGCACGCGGTATGCTTTACGACCCGCATTGGCCTTGGCACGCTGCTGCCGAGCTTGGCGCAAAAGTCAAAGCGCCCAAACAGTACCTGCGCTCAAGCCCGCATGGCAAGCCGTCTCCGATTGAGTAAGCGTATAGGCAAATATTGGCTCAATGGGTTATGACCGATTGAGCCTTGCTGTGATAGGCATTTTTAGCTTAGAAGTGGTTAAAACGCTAGGTTATGCTATTTGGCACAATTAAAAAAGAAGTAAAGATTCATATCGTTCAAGTGTTGACGGTCAGCTCAGGTATATGAGGAGAAACTGGTAACGCCTGCATTTGCGGCTAGTGTAGAGCACAGCGGAAAACATGTGCTTATTAAGTTTTGTCTGCATTTGCGACAAAGTGATCATAATATTTTCTCGCCTCATCCTCTGGTCCTAGCGCAACGTCAATAAGCATTTGAAGACTCCATACAGGACCGGGAATCACCTGATCTAAGTCTAAGTCTTCGGGATAAGCCTCTGGGTCTATCGCCATTTCGAAGTTTTCAAACCACCAAATTTCTATTTTTCTCAATAGGCTGATCATTTCTTCGAATGCTTCAGCGACATCAAATTCCACACCTGACGAGGTAAATGTGAGCATCTCGTGAGCTAAGGTGTTGCGACACCTTTTGATATGCTCAAATTTCTTTAAATCTTCATCATCAATAGCATCTATATCTTGCAACCATTTCAACGATGCATAGAGTTGGCTTCTGTTTAAGCTAAGCACCTTTTCTTTATATTCAGGGCTAGCAATCATCCCATTTTCATCGAATCCATTTATAAAGAAACCTTCGATCTTTTCGATAATACTACTCTTGAGCATTTCGAAAGCCATCGAAAATATAGAGGCGGTAATGATATTTGTTTTAAGCGTCTCAGGATGAAGTACTCGCTCCCATGATGCTTTAATTTTTTCATCCATGCTCGATCTCGATAACTAAAACTAACAGTTTACTCTTTTCACCTAATTAGCGGTAAAACTTTGCTCATACGCTTGTTATATGTGAATCTGCGGTTACTACTAATCTTGATAGAACTTAGCCATCCAATCTTTGAATTCTTTTTGATGATATTTTTGAGCAAGTTCAACTAGCGCATCAGCGTTGGTGATGGTATCTAAAGAGCGAGTATTTTTAAGCCAACTACGGTAAGACTCGATTTTCGCACTAGGCTCATAATCATCAGGATCTTTATAGTAATACAGACTATCCCAATCAATCATTGGCTCTGAATCAAATGTTAGTATTTGCAATAAGCCATTGATATTATTAGCTACTACGTGAAAGCCTCCCTCGCTTCCAAAGATAACTACTGGTGCTTCAATTAGGTTCTTATCTTTATTGTTTAGCCAAAAACCATACGTTGACCCAGTACCATCTGCATTTGCAAATTCAATGATAGAACTTAAAAATTCTTCATCTTCTGAGTAGGTTTTAAGTCCACACTTATCCAAATTTATAGAGAATTCAAAACCATCAGAAAAGTAATCCATCTTTGATTTTTCATTGGCAAATTGAAACAGAGACAAAAGAGCTTCCGGCACGTCGTGACCATTAAATTGTTCGATGTATTCCTGTTCTAGCATTCTTATATCCTTACTATGATTCAATTCGATATGAATTATTTATAACCACATAGACACAATGACTCCCACACGATATTAGCCTAAAATTTTAGTGTTTATGTGACACACAGCTTATGTTGCATCATCACTTACTGAACTGAAGGGCTAACTACTCTATGTATCAAGATCATATTCCTTGACTACTTAATCATTTCGGCGCGCGCCTATTTGGATTAGATTAGCAGAAAATTTAGCCAGTATGAGCGGATTATAAAACTTCTGCTTAGGCTATTTTACTCACTTCTTTTCCTTTATCTTTTCAACCAAAAAATCCACCGCCGCCTTTACTTTTGGCACCAAATAACGCTGTTTTTGATACAGCAAATAAATCGCCATATCCGCATGCTGAGTGACGGCCAACTCATGCTCAAACGTCAGCTCTTGTAGCGCACCGGACTCAAGATAGGACGCCAACGCCCATCGAGTAGACATTAGGATACCTTCGCCATTATTGGCTTTTTGTGCCAGCCACGAGCCGTTATTTGACATCGCAACCACAGGCCCTGAGACATCGTGCCATTGCTCATCCACATAGCACAACCACGGAGTTGGTCCTGCTGGCGCTTTAAAATAAAGGCCTCTATGCTCCTTTAGCTCCATGACATGCTCAGGTATGCCATACTTTTTCAAATAACTGGGGGACGCAACCGGAATAAATTCATTATCCATCAGTCTTATCGCCAGCACCCGCTCGTTTGGCGCGTAGCCACCGCGAATCGCAATATCAACATCATCACGCCCAAGGGCAGATAGCTCGTCACTTAAACTGACATCTAATACAATCTGAGGATATAACGCGCTAAACTCCTCTAACAACGGCAGCAATATCTTTTCACCGAATCCCACCATCGAGCTGATACGCAGACGCCCCATTGGCGTTGTCTGGTAACTCCGGACCGTTTCTTTACTTTGCTCGAGTTGATTCAATATCTGCTGTACATCGTTGTAGTAAACACGCCCTACTTCCGTCAGTTTGACGATTCGGGTTGAGCGCTGTAATAGTGTCGCACCCAAGCTCTTCTCTAAGTCGGACACACGTCTCGACAACGAGGATGGCGGTACACCGAACGCCTTTGCCGCTTTGGTAAAGCTGCCTGTCTCTACAACTTTACTGAAATATCGTATTGCCCGTAGTTGATCCAACCAATTTCTCCATTGAATAAATATCTAAGTATCAGTAGCGAAAACTTTTTATAAATAGCAAAACATTTTTGTCTTACTATTGTCTTAAAAGCAATAGTGATTGACGTTTTACCCTATATATAACCACATTAAAACCAGTAATAATGTGTTTAACTTAATTAGTTCAAACAAAAATAACTTTTACGTCAATAAAGGAAGACGAATTTATGATTACTTTGCACGGTTTTGCCGCAAGCAACTATTACAACATCGTAAAACATGCGCTGTTATATAAAGAAGTAGCATTCCAAGAAAATTTAATCTTCGCTGGTAGCGACGAATTACTAAAAGTCAGCCCAGTAGGCAAAGTCCCCGCTATCACAACAGCTGAAGGTTTTAATTTGTCAGAAGCCAATGTGATTTGTGACTTTATCGAAGAGACTTACCCTGATACGCCGTTATACCCTACCGATGCCAGCGAGCGTGCAGCCGTACGCCAAATCATGAAAATAGCGGAGCTGTATCTTGAATTACCAAGCCGCCGATTGATTCCTTATGTGTTTTCAGGTACACAGGCGCCCGATACCGTCAAAGAAGAAGTGCGTCAAGTGCTCACCCGTGGTATTGGTGCGTTAAATCAGGTGTGTCAGTTTTCACCTTGGATTGCCGGTAAAGAGCTGACGATGGCTGACATTTATATGCACTATGTAAACGTCGTCGTCAAAACCTGCGCGCAAGCCCAGCTTGACTGGGACGTGCTAGCAGAGATACCCGGTATGAAAGAATGGAACAAGACCATGAGTCAATCTGACATTGCTCAAAAAATAGAGGCCGATCGCGTCGCCAATATGCCTGAGTTTATGCAGCATGTGCAAGCTCAGATACAAGCTGCCGATACTAAGTAGCCATTGACGGTTAAATAGCCTTTTAAGCTACATCGCATTGGATAGAGCTGAGTAATAAAAAGTACCAATATTAGAATGATTCTTTTAATTGAACGACAAACAACCTCTTATCAATACACTAACATGAGTGATGCCACTCATATAACTACTTGCAGGAGCAAACCCTATGAGCAATAAAAACAAACAACTGGTATCAACCATCAGTGATGACAACAAACTAACCCTGTCTTTAAAAGACATAGAGATGCCGCAGCCCGGTGCTGACGAAGTGGTCGTACGCATGGAAGCCATGCCATTGAACCCGTCTGACTTTGGGGTGATGTTCAGCGCCGCTGACATGTCAACCGCGGTACAGTCAGGCACCGATGACAGCCCGGTTATTACCGCTGATGTGCCTGCGAAGTTCATGCCAGCACTGAAAACGCGGGTAAATAAAGACACGCCTGTCGGTAATGAAGGCGCAGGTACGGTCATCGCAGCAGGCTCGTCAGAAGCCGCACAAGCATTAATGGGCAAAATGGTGGCTGTGATTGGTGGCGGTACTTATCGTCAGTATCACTGCGTGAACGTGAAAAGCTGCATAGAGATGCAGGACGGCACGACTGCTACCGAGGCCGCCTCGTCTTTTGTCAATCCACTCACCTCATTAGCCATGGTCGAAACCATGCGTGCTGAAGGCCACAAAGCTATTATCCATGCAGCAGCAGCATCTAGCCTTGGTCAAATGCTTAACCGCATTTGTATGGCAGATGGGATTGATCTGATCAATATCGTGCGTAAAGAAGAACAAGAAAAGCTATTGCGTGATATGGGCGCAAAATATGTGGTCAACTCAAGCAGCGAGTCGTTCACTAAGAACTTAACGGCAGCGATCATCGAAACGGGCGCAACGATTTCATTTGATCCTGTTGGTGGCGGTAAGCTGACGAGCGATATTCTAAACTGCATGGAAGCGGCCATCACTCATGATGTCGAAGAATACAGCGTCTATGGCTCAAACACCTTTAAGCAAGCCTATATTTATGGCGCGCTAGACCGTGGCCCGATCACTTTGAACCGTAACTTTGGTTTTGCCTGGGGTGTGAACGGTTTCTTATTATTCAATGCCCTTGGCAAGCTAGGTAGCGAAACGGTTAAAGCAATGCGCAAGCGTGTGGCAGCAGAGATCACCACTACCTTTGCGAGCAGCTATACGCATGAAGTGACGCTAGAGGAAGCGCTACAGTTAAAATCTATCGCCGCTTATGGTAAACAAGCAACGAGTGAAAAGTATTTGATCAAGCCTCAAGGCTAATGGTTGTTGGCAGCGTTATTTAGAAGCCGCTTTATAATAATAGAAAAGCAGATACCTAGGGTGTCTGCTTTTTTTTATTAATTATACCGAAAGTTGTAATTAATCATGCCTTAAAAAATAGTGCAAAAGACATATCACATCGGATATAAGACTGGATAATTTCTTAATTCCCCTTTGTTAAAAGCTCTTGTCTGGCGAGATAGGCTAATAGTTGAGTGCCTTCCTGAGTAATAGCAAAGCGCCGCCATTGAACACCTGCCACCTTTTCATTCAAGACTAGGCCATGAATTTGCAATTTGGGACAAATATTAAAGTACAAGAAATCATCTAAATCAGAGGATTTTACGCTATTAGTGACACCTATAATAAGCGACTTGCTAGTCAATTTAAATATACTTAATAAACTACTTGTTGTGTCTTCGTCACCGCTTGCCAAATTAGCTGGAATTTTAACTTCAGTTGCTTCTAGCATCGAAATTAATTCAGCGTAATTATCTTCTGAGACATCTTGTTGTGGTTTAGATATCTTCTTCTCGGCATTTGATAGATCAACTTTCAACTGTTCATTTTCTAAGCGAAGATTTGATATTTCATCAATTAATGATTGAGAGTTGGTTACTTCATCTGAACTTACCCATCCTTTTAAATCACGGTTAGTGGCAAAATCTGAAAGACTTTCATATACACAAAGTCGAATATCTTTTTCGTCTGAAAAAAATGAGGATACATTTGATAGCGCTTTTTCACGAAAGCCTTTCAATTGCTTGGGATTGTCTCTTTCCATTAAGGATGTCCCAGATATTTTTACTCTTTCTTCTAATGCGTCTTCATTAATAACTACGGCAAATAGAGGTTTACCTTGTTCTAAAGCATAATCATACTCCAATTCTGTATAACTAACTTGAGTTGACGTTTCAACGCTTCCATAACGCCCACCTAGAATCAACATGTATACATCCGACTCATCAATCCATCGACGAATAGTGTCCATCTGAGACTGATCGCCAGAAGTAAAGAGTTCCATACCAGCAGGAATGTGCCCTGCCTTCAATATAGCACTTACAGCTGCTTGCCTATCAGATCTTAAATCTTCATATGTCGAAGAAACGAAAACTTGTAGCTTTTTTTTCAACCTAACCTCCTAATACTATGGGTACTTATAAAGTTGTCTTTTAAGTTTTGACCTTATTTGATGCCTCAGACTGTATTGGCACATATCACTCAATCATTCCACTAAACCACCCAATTGTAAACAATTGATTATCACTATCTAAAAAAGAGCTGGCCAAACGCGGCGCACCCTTTCGTCAGCCTGAGTGGTCGGCGCTCGCGATGATAGAAGCGCCCGAGATCGTCCGTGACGTGCACCGTGCCTTTATCCAAAGCGGCGCAGCAGTCATCACCACCAACAGCTATGCGCTCGTACCCTTTCATATTGGCGAAGAGCGTTTTGCCAATCAAGCGCAAGCATTGGCTACCTCAGCAGGCGAGATGGCGCGCGCTGCGGTCGAGATGGAAGGCCGTGACACTAAGATTGCAGGTTCAATCCCGCCGCTATTTGGCTCATATCGTGCTGACTTGTTTGACGCCGATCACGTCGAAGACATCGCCACGCCACTTATCAAAGGTTTGAGCGAATATGTGGACTTTTGGCTCGCAGAAACCCAAAGCTTAATCGCTGAATCTGTCGCTGTTCGCGAGTTACTGGACACACTCGATACTGACAACAAACCATTATGGGTCTCATTCACCCTAGAAGACAGCGAGCATCTCGATGTGCCGCGTTTGCGCTCAGGTGAGACGGTAAAAGAAGCCGTTACTAAAATGGCGGATATCAATGTAGAAGCGATCTTGTTTAACTGCTGTCAGCCAGAAGTGATTGACCAAGCGCTTGATGTAGCGCAAAGCGTGTTGCAAGACAAGAATGCCGCACACATCAAACTTGGTGCGTATGCCAACGCCTTCCCGCCGCAAACAAAAGACGCTACAGCGAACGATGGCCTCGATGAAGTGCGTGATGACCTAACCCCGCCTGCCTATCTGGTCTGGGCAAAAAAATGGCAAACCCAAGGCGCGTCACTGATCGGCGGTTGCTGCGGCATTGGCCCAGAGCATATTCAGGCATTGAGCCAGCATTTCACAAGCACTTTGACAACAGGTACTTTAAAAACAGGTACCTCGACAAAATAGAGATTGCACGATGCAAAATGGACAAAAAATTGGGTTAACCATGCTCACTGCCATCGTGTTTAGCTCGATGGTCGGTGCGGGTATTTTTAGCTTACCGCAAAACATGGCCGAAGTAGCAGGCGTGAACGCCATCATTACGGCATGGATCATCACAGGCGTGGGTATTTTATTCCTCGCAGGCTGCTTTTTGCATTTATCACGCCTCAAGCCTGAACTGGATGGCGGTATTTATACCTATGCCAAAACAGGGTTTGGCGATTTGGCAGGCTTTTTTTCAGCATGGGGCTATTGGCTGTGTGCGACCATTGGCGTGGTTGGCTACTTGGTCGTGGCGTTTGCCGCGCTAGGTAGCTTTATTGATACACCAACCAGTATTGTTTTTGGTGAAGGCAACACGCTGTGGGCACTGGTCGGTGAATCTATCATTTTATGGCTGGTGCATTATTTGGTACTGCGCGGCGTTAAGCAAGCGGCCTTTATTAACTTGCTGGCAACCTTGGCAAAAAGCTTACCGCTCATTGCTTTTATTGTGTTTGCCTATTATGCCTTTGATATTCAGACATTTAACGCTGACCGCGCGGGAACGACTTTGGACGTGCCATTTATGGAGCAGGTCAAAGGGACAATGCTGATCACTCTATGGGTATTTACGGGTATCGAGGGCGCGATTGTCTTATCGCAACGTGCTAAGAGGCGCGCTGATATTGGCCGCGCTACTTATATCGGCGTGTTGTGTGCGCTGGTGTTGTATGTTGCCATTACCCTGCTCTCTCTCGGGGTCATGAGCCGTGTGGATGTGGCGGCACTCAGCAACCCATCGATGGCAGGTATCATGGCGCAAATGACGGGCGACGTGGGTAAATGGGTCATTAGTATTGGACTTATCGTTTCGGTATTGGCCTCTTATCTTAGCTGGATTCTTTATTCTGCCGAAGTGCCGTTTACCGCGGCAAAATACAATGCGTTTCCGCGTATCTTTACCAAGCAAAATGCCCAAGGCACGCCAACGGCTTCGCTCATGCTGACCAGCTTGACCGTGCAGCTGTGCTTACTGATGATTTTTTTGACGGGTAAAGGCTATAACACCTTGGTGATTATCTCCACCTCGATGATTTTAATTCCTTACTTTTTGGTTGGGGCGTATTTGGTCAAAGTATCATTTGCACAGTCAGAACGCTGGAGCATCAAAGCCATCGGTTTGGGTGCAAGTGTCTACGGTATTTGGCTAATATATGCGGCTGGCGTGGATAACTTGCTGTTGTCCTTACTGCTGTATATCCCTGGCTTAGCGATTTTTTATTACAGCCGCTATCAGGCACGGCAGCAGTTAACATAAGCCAGCTGGTCAATAGCTCGCTCTGCCGACAATATAAAAGGTCCAAAAACGATGGTTTTTGGACCTTTTTTAGTGGTGATCAAGGCTTCAGAGCAGAGCCAGTCATATAAACAACCGCAAATACCAAATTTTAACAAGGAAAAATCACCACCTCATCCCCCTCTTGCCATGGTTGAAACTTGGTCATGACTTGCAAAAATAACGGATGGTCAAGCCAATCTTTTAGCCACTGCTGCAATTTAGGATAAGGCAAACTATAAAAAACCTCACGATCAACATGCGCAAACTGACGAACAAACGGCATGATACCAATATCGGCGATAGTCACGCGATTGCCTAGCAGGTAAGTATTTTTAGATAGTAACTCCTCCAAAACCTGCAAAAACACTTCGCCTTGCTGTCGATACTCAGTCTGAGTCATCTCTACATGCCGATCGGCATATTTATAACGATCTAACCAATGTTTAAATTCATTGTCATTTTGTGCAATTAGGGCATCCGCTTGCGGTAAAGCTTTTTCAGCAAGCAACCCTTGTGGATCACTCTGCTCAAGCGCCCACATCATTATCTCAACACTTTCTTCAATGACGGTCCCATCCGCCAACTGTAAAACTGGTACCGTACCTTTCGGACTAATCGCTAGCATTTGCTCAGGTTTATTCTTCAGCGTAATTTCCCGCAGCTCCACGGACAGCTCGGCAAATAGGATGCCGAGACGAGCGCGCATGGCATAAGGACAGCGACGAAAAGAATACAAGCGATGAAGCGGTGAAGTCATAATTATTTTCCATAATTGAATAGGAATTAAATGGTAGGTCAACAAAAGCCAGTGGGCTCAAACCCCTTGGTATCGATATTCATAAAGGAGTTTTTGAATACTCTATCGATTTATAATTGGCCATAGCTTCTACCAACGACTGCGGCAGATAAGCACCTTTGAGATGTGCGTGCGGATAATGCTGCTCAAGCCACGATTGGTAGTTATAGACGGTTAGCGTACCACAATATAATAAATATAAAACCTGCACGCCGATGCTACGCGACAGCCCCATTACGCAATGGAAATTGATAAGCGTGATGAGGCTATCCTCTATTTTATCTTTATTATTGGTGACAAACGCCCGTGTCTCAGCTGATCGTATCAAAGCCTCAATTTGTTTAAATAAATCAATGTAATCTTTGAGCAATACGTCATTTAATGGCTGCAAGTCCAATAAGGGCAAATACAAATAATGAACAGGCGCAGACGCGGTGTCTTTAGTGGTCATTTCAAGTTTATTAACATGGCTAGATATTTCAGCAGCCAAATCAACAACGACAATCTGATAGCAAATTGAAGGCTTGTTTTTTTCTGGCGAGCGTAACCAATTCGTTAAATGGGTATTGATACCTGTCTGCGTCAATCGAGGTGAGGCCACAACGGTGACACCGTCACTAATAGCATATGGTGTGAGTAGATACTTCTGACCTTTCGAAAAAACTTCAAAATACCACTGTTCCAAAAGTGACATAGCGTTGTAAATAATAATGATGGGAGCAAACTTCATCCAAGTATATACGGTAAGTCGGCCGCCACTGGACTTTTTAAACCAGCGTGTATCCTGTATTGGCTTTACCTGTTGATAAGCACAAGCTAACATCGTAAAGCTGATTAACCAGTATAGAGCGATGATAATAGCGAAAGTTTCTATCATTTCAGCCGCTATCATATTCATATTAGCAAGATAAAACCCTGCTATCGCTATCAACAAAAACCCTATACCACCTATTGCCAGATGTTTAATCACCAGTGCATTGCGGATTCGATTTGAGAGTATCAGCACCAACACTGCCAACACTACCCCGCCTAACATATCTAACAAATGATGCTGATACGTCAACACCGTTGAAAGAGCAATCGATGTACATATACCCACCAGTAATAATCGATAAAGCATTGAAACCCATCGTTTTTTGAACTCTGCAACATCCCATAAAGATATGCCAAGCAAGATGGCATAACTGACATGCAAAGATGGTAGCTGATTAAATGGCTTGTCCACCAACTGCAAAAACTGGTAGCCGAATTGTGTCCAATCATCAGGTATCAGTCGATGAAATGAGAACCGAGCGGGATAAAAATAGAAGATTAAACAGGCAAAAACAGTCGCCAAAATTAGACGATAGGTTAATAAGGATAGTTGCGTAGACGTCCGTACTAAGAAAAAGCTCACCACAAATAAAACCAACGACCAGCTGTAAGGAACAATCATAGCAGGAATAAAAGGAATGGTGCTATCGAACGGCGTGGCTAGGTTATGAACTTTTGATGGATAAAGTTTATACAGGGAGACACTATAAAAAGTCGTCAAGTTGTAGAGTAGATAAAATATCGCTAACGCAAGACCTAGGTGTCTGAAACGTGTTGATGGATTTAGTAGCACCTAGTACCTCGTTTAACTATTGAATAAACATCTAGAAAAAACTTCAAAAATATAAATACATCTAAAGTTATTATAATAGCAACTTATTGTTGGCTAAAAACCATTAATACCTATTGGAAACACAGTGATTTTAAATTTATACTGAACTATTTTCTACAGGTATAAGGACTGATACATGCAGTTTTTGAGGGTGATAAGTCAGCAGTTAAGTCGATTTACGGCATTAGTGATTATTTTAGCAGCCGCAGTGACCTTTATAGAGCCTGCGACTTTTTCTTGGGTGACAGGCGATACTCAAATCATCGTTCTGGGTGTCATCATGCTTGCAATGGGTATGACGCTCGGTAAAGAAGACTATAAAATACTGGCTAAGCGTCCACTTGATATTTTTATTGGTTCCATTATCCAATATACCATTATGCCGATTTTAGCGATTAGCGTGGCTAGGCTATTTGATTTATCACCGGGTTTAACACTAGGTCTGGTATTGGTTGGTACGTGCCCTGGCGGTGTGTCTTCCAACATTATGAGCTATCTTGCCAAAGGTGATGTGGCGTTCTCAGTTGGTATGACCACAGTATCAACCATCGTTGCGCCATTGGTGACCCCACTTTGGTTACATTATTTGGTCGGTCAATCCGTAGAAATGGACGGTTGGGGCATGTTCCGATTTATGCTCCTAGTGACCTTACTGCCAGTCGCTATCGGCTCTATGTTGAACATTCTGTTTCAGAACAAACACTGGTTTGATAATGTACGAGCAGTGATGCCAGGCGTTGCTGTATTAGCCTTTGCCGCTATCGTTGGTGGCGTCGTCGCTGTATTTGGTGATCAATTTTTGCAGTCAGGCCTGGTCGTTATTTTGGCCATTGCGGTACACAATATCGTCGGCTATATACTGGGTTACTACTCAGGTACATTATTCGGTATGAGCAAACCCAAAAAACGTACGATATCTATCGAGGTTGGCGTACAAAATGCCGGGTTGGCGACTGGCTTGAGCACAAAGTTTTTCCCTGGTAATGCAGAATCAGCCATCGCTGCTGCCGTTGCTTGCATTTGGCACTCTGTCTCTGGTTCTATATTAGCAAACATATTTGCTTGGTGGGATAAACGTAAAGAAGTAAAATCTCCTACTCATAGTGGTACTGATGAGATCATAGAATTTGGCAAACCCATCAAGAGTAGTTGATTTTGACATAAGATAATAAACTTAAGACGCTATGTTAGATCATTTTTTCTAGCATAGCTCTATATATAACGACCGTTCCAATCATGGGTGGCCTTATCAGAGCATTGCCCTAAGATAAAAACCTTCCATCAAACAGTTCCTGCCAACTTCTCCTCTCAAACACTACTACGTCTAACCTCTCTCAAATCACCAACTTACCTTATCTCCAAATTTAGCCAAGGCGATTGGCTTTAGGACTAATCATGTCCGTGATTACTGCATATTAATTTTAGAGGTTAAACACTGGGCTAAATACTCGTTTCTAACTATACCAATTGTTAAGGATAATACTATCTTAAGGTTCAGTTAAGGTTGCTCCTTTATGATGCTTCCATGACGTTAATCGCGCTAAGAGCCTTTAACCATTTGGAGACAGCTGATGTCATTATCTATTGATAGCACTCATACCTTACAGAATATTCTAAATACGACCTTTTATATTGAAGCGGTTAAGCCAATGTCAATATTGGAAGTGCAAGGCATACCCTCCTCCCTCTATATTCGTGCCAGTACGCAAATGCCAATAGCGACATCGCCTACTTCCTATGCTCAAAACCAAGATGCCCAGGCATTTATCAAACGCATATACGAGTACATCCATCACGCAAGATTGAGCTACTTTATGCCCATTTTGTTTTCAGGTTTTGCCGATATGCCATCCTATGGCGATTGGTTATCCACTGATGATAATACTTTGCCTACATTTAAAGGCACGAGCGTTGCTATCGGTCTAAAGCCTATCTGTGAAGATAAGATATTTTTAGAGCAGTATCTGAACACGCCGATACAACATGAGATCAGCAGAGTGGCAGGCGAGCCAGTCAGTCGCCAGCGCATTTTTGAGATTGGCAATTTGGCATCAGGCTGTGCTGGTAGCGCGCGGCTTATGATAGCATTTTTGGTATTTTATTTATCAACCCCTACCCTGAATCCTACGACTCATGAATACCAAACTAAAGCAGACTGGGTAGTGTGTACTGGCACCGATGCGGTAAGGCATATATTGGCACATATGGGCATTCGCAGCCATGTCATTGCTAAAGCCACTGCAGAAGCGCTAGAAGACCCTGAGCAAGTATCCTCATGGGGTCATTACTATCAGCACAATCCTTTAGTAGTTGCTATCAATGTGGCCGATGCTAAGCGGGTATGCGCCCCGCATTATCGCTATAGCGAAACGTTAGAGATGAGTGCTACCACGCGTTTGACGCTAAATAAGATAGCCGTTTAATACGCATCCATTAGCCTACCAATAACACTGCACCACCACAAGACAGTGAGAATAATATGACACCCATTTATACCGCGATATGTCAGCATGCCCGCCAGTCACCAATGAAGGTGGCAATACAGACAATAGACAATGACAAAACGATCAGTCTGACTTATGGCCAGCTGCAACGCACGTTGTCAGCGCTTCATCAAACATTAGAAACATGGCAAGGCAAGCGTGTCGCCTTATATGCGCATAATGATATAGATTGGATCATACTCGACTTAGCACTAAGCACCGTCGGCGCGGTCGTTGTGCCAATCCCCTTATTCTTTAGTGCATCACAAATTGCGCACTTACTACAAGATGCGCAGATAGAGACGGTATATGTTGGCGCGGGTTTAAAACTGCCACTCATAGATAATACGGATAACTGGATAATCGCTGATACATCAGAGACAACCGCCATCAAGTCTGAGCCAGCGACTCCTATCACAGGCAGTTTTTACCAACTTGCTGGTACCATCACTGACCATACCCTAACCGCTCAAAACTCCTCTACTGCCAGTGACTTTTGTAAAGTGACTTACACATCAGGCAGTACGGGTATGCCCAAAGGCGTGTGTTTGGGACAAGACACCTTGATGCGTATTGTCGAGTCGTTATCGGGCGCGCTCGCTGACACCTTGACAGATAACACTAATAACGCGCTAGAAGTGACCGATACCACAAGCAATTCTAGTCATTTGAGCGTATTGCCTTTTGCCACTTTATTAGAAAACGTGGCAGGCGTCTACGTGAGCCTATACATGGGCCGTACTTTGGTGACAGGGCATATTGATCAATTTGGTTTGTTATCCAATCAAGCCTTTGATGCCAAGCGACTGATCACAACGGCGCAAGCACATAATATCGCTAGCGTTATTTTATTACCACAAATGCTAAAAGCCATTTGCGAGCACATGGTAGCCAATGAAACATCCCAATCTAGTACCAATGCTGCTTTGCCATCATTAAAGTTTATGGCAGTCGGTGGCGGCAAAGTCTCCCCTCAATTACTGCAAGAGGCTAATGCCTTAAGCTTACCTGTCTATGAAGGCTATGGTTTGTCTGAATGCGGCTCGGTAGTCAGTCTCAATACGCCAAAAGCCAATCGCACAGGCAGTGTCGGCAAACCCATGCCTCATGCGTCAGTTAACATCGCAGATAGTGGCGAAGTAATGGTCAAAGGCAATGCGATGCAAGGCTACTTAAACCATGATAATAGTAAGGATGACAATGGCATCATTGCCACAGGGGATATCGGTCATTTAGATGACGATGGCTATTTATATATCACGGGTCGACGCAAAAACGTGCTCATCAGTAGTTTTGGCCGCAATATCTCGCCTGAATGGGTAGAAGCGCAGCTCTCAACGCAGCCCATTATTTATCAGGTAGCGGTGCTCGGAGATGGTGAGCCTCATTTGTCTGCGGTGATAGTCGCCAATCCTAACATGACCGCAACGAGCATTGACCCACAATCTGCGATTGCGCAGGCGGTATATGTCGTCAACCAAACCTTGCCTGACTATGCGCGTATCAAACAGTGGCATCTCGCCGAGCACCCTTTCAGCACGGACAATGAATTATTAACCGATAACGGCAAACTGCGACGAGCGCACATTTTTACCGCTTATCAATCGGTACTCGGCTTATAGCGGACACTTTTGCCAGCAGTACAACAATAGGACACTATTATGCAAACCACTCTGATGCCAAATGATTTGATAGAAAACGACTTGATACAAAGCGACCTTGTCGACACTGACGCTCCTAAAGCGTCAACCGCTCAAGCATCTACCAGTGTCTCACTGCCTAAAACCGCTGATATTTTAACGGATTTAAAAATCCATGGCTGGACGTTGCTTCGGGGTTATCACTACGATGTAGAGACGTTTAGTCAGTTGATGAGTCAACTCTGTCAAACCTTAACCTATGACCCTGCCCGCCAAAACATCACTTCTGAGGCGCAAAAAGTGGATGCAGGCACGCATGCGATTGGCCTACATATCGAAAATGGCAATACGCCGATGCCGCCTGACGTCATTGCTTTTTTTAGTGAATTGAGCGCCAAAAAAGGCTCACAGACAACGATATGTGATGGACATGCGGTGTATCAAGCACTATCACCTGAGCTAAAGGCTACCTTTAGTCAGCCGATGCGGATCAGTCGCTATTTACCTCAAGCAATATGGCAAAATTATGTGGCGACGGCGACTGGCAGAGCAAACGCCGATCAAATAAGCTTGGATGATTTAGAGACATTTATCACGGCAACGACGAGTAAGACGTTAACGCATCACGTAGAGCCTCAGATAGATGGCGGCGTTCGGTATGTATTACAGATACCTGCCATTCGAGAGGACAATTTAAGCGGGCAACTGGCCTTTGCAAATACCTTACTTGGGCCCTCATTTAACTATGAAAGACCTGAGTTCACCCTAACCAACGGTCAACACGCCGATGATGCGCTCATAGATGAGCTGACTCAGCTCTGTGAAAAATACACTCAAGACATTGCTTGGCAAAATGGCGATGTGGTGATACTAGATAACAAACGCATGATGCATGGTCGTCGACAAATTGACGTACCTTTAACAGAGCGTAAGCTATATATTGCGATGGGGCTTGGCATTAGACATGGCATGAATCATTCAAACGATTAGCAACAGCGCATCTCACTAAATTCGTGCTTCAATAATCCATGCTTTCATAATACAGGTTCAATAAAGAGGCAATGTCATGACACCACTTAATGGTCAATCAAATCTCACACAGGCTGCCCTTAATTACACCTTGCTAATCGGTGCCACGGGTGGTATCGGGCAAGCAATCGCACGGCAATTATGCGCCAATAATCGACCGGTAATCTTGGTCGGGCGTAACAACCAGACTTTGACGCAGTTGGTAGATGAGTTGACCAAAGACTATCCTAATATCCCGCTTGTGTCTCATACTTGTGACTTAAGCGCGCAGACATCGCAATCGCTGCTGGTAGAGGGGCTGGGTGAGATGACACAAGCTCATGGCAACGTTATTGATACGGTCATACTCAACGCCGGTATCAATGACTTTGCATTACTCACGGATCAAAGTGATGACACGATCGAACAGATGATGCTCGTCAATGTGGCGTATCCGCTACAGCTCATAAAAAGACTGCTACCTATCTTGATAGCGCAGCATAGCCCGAGCCAAATAATAAGTATTGGCTCAACTTTTGGCAGCATTGGCTATCCAGGTTTTAGTGCATATAGTGCGAGCAAGTTTGCTCTACGCGGCGCAAGTGAAGCGTTGGGCCGCGAGTATTCCGACACCTCTGTAAAGTTTCGCTATTTTGCGCCCAGAGCCACCAAAACCACCATGAATAACGATGCCGTGGTCGCTATGAATGAGGCATTGAAAGTGAAAATGGACTCACCTGAAACCGTCGCAAAAGCATTGATTCACTTTATTTCCACCAATCAGACGCAGCAGCACTTAGGGTTTCCCGAGCGTTTTTTTGCATGGCTCAATCGATTGTTTCCCAACATCGTTGGCAACGCCATTGTCAAAGATTTACCGACGATCAAACAATATGCTAGAAAATCATGATAATCCGTTAGGCAATCGTGGAGTGATTTTAACATTAAATTGCCACACCAAATAAGCGACCAATCAACGAGGTTGCTGCCATAGCGAGCACGCCCCAAACCACGACTCGGGTAGTCGCAGGGATAACAGGTGCACCGCCTAGACGAGCAGAGATAACACCAAGTAGCATCAAGCCCACTATCGTCAAAGATGACAATGACCAAACCAGTGTTTCCGCTGGTAACAGTAATATCCCAATAATGGGTAGTATCGCTCCTGCTACAAATGATAGTCCTGAAGCCACTGAGGCATGAATGGGCTTTGCTTCACTAAGATCTGTGAGGCCAATCTCATCACGAGCATGGGCTTCTAACGCATTGTGCTCAGTCAAGCTCACCGCCACTTGATGCGCCAAATCATGCTCAAGTCCCCGCGCCTCATAAATTTTGGTCAGCTCAAGCAGTTCACGCTCAGCATTGTGCGTCAGCTCATGCCGCTCTTTATCGAGATCCGCCTTTTCGGTATCCGCCTGTGATGAGACAGAGATATACTCGCCAGCCGCCATCGATAACGCACCAGCGGTCAACGCCGCCATACCTGTCAGCAGCAATGTCTGACTATTAGTACTGGCAGCCGCTACCCCAACCAAGAGACTGGCGGTCGAAATCAACCCATCATTCGCACCCAGTACAGCAGCTCTTAGCCAATGATTGCGATTGCTCAAATGTGCTTCGTCATGAGTAGAATGATGCATAAAATCCTCAAAAGATAGAGACGCGAATGGGTATATCCTAGTGTAGCTGATACAGCTTAAGACAGTATGCTTTATGTCTTATAACGGTTTTTAGAGTGCATTCTTCCTGCTTACCGTGACGATAAAGCCTGTTTCGGGTTGAGAGCGATTGGCAAATGCTAAGGTAAGGTTGTGCAGATCGGCAATTCGATTGGCAATTGACAGTCCTAGCCCACTACCTATTTGGGTTTGACCGGCTGGACGATAAAAGCGCTCGCTTAGCCGGGCTAACTGCTCTGGGTCTGCGCCCAAGCCATTATCCACCACTTTGATACTATCAATATCCAACTGCAGTTCGATCTGGCTACCCTCTGGGCAATAGCGAATGGCATTGTCTAGTAGGTTACGGATTAATAGCTTAAACAACACTGGATTGATGAGAATAGGCAAAATATCGGCAGGATTATCACAGTGTACGGTGCGTCTTAATTGGATGTGTTTTTCACGCGCCAAGCGATTGACATCACTGAGTTCCGTATCGGTGAGCACCAGCCAGTCTGGACGTTCTAATTGCTCAAAAGGCAACTGCTGTTGCGGCTCTATTTTGGCCAATACCAATAACTGATCGACCAAATGAGTGGCGCGCTCAATGCCATCGCTGATTTTTTGCGTGTGATAAAACAGCTGACTGTCGTTTTCTATACCAGACAGCTGTAATAGCTGCTGCTGCAAAAGATCGGCTTGTAGTTTGAGCGCAGCCAGTGGGCTACGCAGCTCATGAGACGCGTCAGCGGTAAAGCGTTGCTCCCGTGATAGAGTGTCTGCCACTTTGACAAACAGTGCATTTAGAGCTGTCACTAAAGGCTGAACCTCTTGTGGGACATCTGCTGTGATCGGACGATCGTCTTGCGGTTTGCGCTGTTCTACCTCGGTGCTAATTTGACTGAGCGGCATCAGTCCGTGTCGTATCAATCCGATAGTCAAGATCATTAAGGAAAGCAGCCCAATTAACATCGGCAGTATTTGTACAGACATTGCTTCCACAATCATTTCTCGGCGAGAGGCAAGGCTTTGACCAATGGCAATCACACGCTCCTCACTCATATCATCGCTACGATAGTCCTCATGCGCATAAAACAACCGCCAGCGTTTACTAAAAGGGTTTAGACGCTGATAAATAGCATTGTCCTCTTCTACAAAACCGCGCTGGTCTGGCAAAAAAGAAAACGACTGTCCGTTCTCGTCAGCCGCTAATAAATGTCCCTCTTTATCCCAAATAGCAAAACCCATGTAATCGTCTTCTGCATCACCCAGATCACCTGACAGCGCCTTACTGTTTAAATTATATATTTTGGCGACGGGTTTTCCATTGTGCTCTGTCTCGTTATTATTTTCGCGGTCACTTTGCTCATCGTTATCAGCAGAGATGCCCATTAAGTAACGAACCACTTGCGTGATTTGTGTGTCATTCATCTCATTGATTTCATGCCACAGCCGCCAAGCAATAAAACTCGACGTAATAAGCCACAGCAAAGGCAGACCAATGAGTAAGGAGATGAACAGTCGCTGCTGGATACTTTTCATAAGCTCACATGTTGCTCATATATGGTTTGTATATTGAAGACCAAAGTGACTATAAATATATTAATGATTATGGGCTGGATTGAGATAGTAGCCGATGCCGCGTTTGGTTAAAATAAAATCATTGCCCAGCTTTTTGCGTAAATGATGGATATGTACTTCTATGGCATTGCTCTCAATATCCTGTTGCCAGCCGTAGAGCTTATCCTCTAAGCTTGCGCGGCTGTGAATCTGTTTGGGATGGGTCAGCATTTGCTCGAGTATGGCCACTTCTTTGATGGTCAGCTCAACGACTTGGCCTTGATAAGAAACTTGGTGGTTGTGCGGCCAATAAGCAACATCGCCATAACGAATCTCAGGCTGGCTACGTCCCTGACTGCGACGTATCAATGCTTGCAGACGAGCAACCACTTCGTCTAGTGCGAATGGCTTGACCAGATAATCATCAGCACCCGCATTGAGTCCCGCCACACGATTGGCAATCGCATCACGGGCGGTAATGATCAATACGGGTGTGTCTAACTGTTTGTATCGCCAGTTTTGTAGCACCGTCATGCCATCCCCTCTTGGCAAGGTCAGATCAAGGAGCACTGCGTCAAACATATCCTCTTGCAGTGCCATCTCACCTTGCTTAGCATCACTGAACCAATCAACCATCATGCCATGGCTTTTTAGGCCAACAACGAGGCCTTCAGCGATATTGTTATCGTCTTCTATTAATAGTATGCGTGCCATGATTGTCCTATTACGTTATGTACTCTATTGTCTTTTTTTATTGTGGGCGACGCATCGTCACCGTTTTATTACCCGTTATCATCGACTTGATCAGATTTTGCCGTTCCCAATAGCTCATGGCAATTGCAGAGATAATATGCAACGGCACCAGCAAGTATAAACTATTGGCCAGTATTCCATGGATTTCTTCAAGGATATCTTTACTACCGAAAATTTTGGCTTCCATCAGATAACCACTGATGCCCAATCCTATAATCACCGCCCATAATGCAAACATCATAATAGCAGCCAGTGGATTATGACCCAAATGCTGCTCGTCCGTACGGCGAACACTCAAGTCCGACAGATGGCCTTTGATACGAGATGGCGTGGGAAAAAAGTTGCTAAATCGTGCATAGCGAGTCCCTACCAAACCCCAAAGTAGACGGATAACCACTAGCCCTACCACGGTATAACCGACATATTGATGCAGCTCACTGCCTTCTTCGGTAAACAGCAAGTTGGCAGTGATACCAGCCGCCACTGTCCAGTGAGTCACTCTGACCAAAATATCCCAAACTCGTACTTGTCGAGTTTTAGGAGTATTTGATAATGATATATCAGGCTCGTGCATCGGATTGATTGTGCTGTTCTGGGTCATGACCGTCACTCCTTTAATGGTTTGTTTGTTTTTGACGAGATGATTGCTAAATATCGAATCTAGGCAAGATACCGCTAGTAGGCTCGGTATCACATCGTCTGCTCTACTGCTATTACAACAAACGAACCTTAAGAGGAGCTTAGGAAGCTAAGAAATCTAACTTTAAAGTAGTGAATAATCTATCTCGGCATTCGTAGATAGTTGAAGTGCCGTTTAAAAGGAAAAATTGAGCAAGCAAGACCGCTTTTGGCAAAATAAATAACGCACTTAAAACTTTGACCTAGAAATATATTTAGCATTAATCTCGTAATAATATTGATAATGAAAATGATTATCAATACAATAGAAATTTAATCCGTATGCTGGAAACATTCATGCAACCCTCTCGCTTACATTCTTCTTTATTTCGCTTTAACCCTTTAATGACTTATCGCTTTTCAACTTTCCAAAAGTCATCGGGTTTATCTGCTCTGTCTGCATCCGTCTTGCTACTAGAAATTAGAAACACGCTTTAGGGCTACCTATGCCCTTTTATGCTATCAAACATCCATACTATTACTGAGTCACTATGTCCTCTCGTGCCAGCGTTTCTCTACACCATATGATTTGGGCACAGTATCGTCTGCCCTTTCTAAAAGTCATCTTACTCAACTTAGTCAATGCTGCCGTCAGTGTGGGTATCATTGCTTATATCAATCAAACCTTTATCAGTCAGCCCGTGTTCAATACCTTATCGTGGTCGAGCTTAGGGCAGTTTGCTCTGCTCGTGCTGCTATTGCTGATGACTACCTTTGTATCGCAATATGCACTCACCCGTTTGGGGCACAAGTTTGTCTATGAGCTCAGAACCAAACTGGTTAAACAAATCATCGATACCACCGTCCCGCAGATAGACCATCTGGGTAGTGCGCGGTTACTTGCCAGCCTATCCTCAGATATTCAGTCTATTACCGTCGCCTTTGTGCGGATGCCAGAGTTGGTGCAAGGCGTTATCTTGTCTGTTGGTGTGGGGTTATATCTGGGCTGGCTGTCGCTACCATTACTGCTGATTGTCATGTTTTGGATTGCGATGACGATTTGGATCAGCACTATTTTGGTCAAGCATGTGTATCACCATCTAAGGGCTATTAGAGACATCAACGATGCGCTGTATCAAGATTATCAATCGATCATAGATGGTCGCAAAGAGCTGGCGTTAAACCATCACCGCGCCGAACAAATATACACGCATGATTTTTTGGATCATGCAAAATCGTACAAAGAGCGCGTCATCAAATCAGATACGTATCATTTATCAGCCGTAAACTGGTCTAACATTATGATGTTTGCCGCAATTGGGGTTATATTTGCCATGTCAAATTATCTCGGCATCTCGATGGGCATCGCCACCACTTTTTCTTTAACAATATTGTTTATGCAGTCGCCGCTGCTCCATGCTGTTGGTGCTTATCCAACACTACAAACAGCCCAAGTTGCCTTAGACAAAATACAATCGTTAGCACTGGCTGAGTACCAACCTCTATTTAGAACGGACAACACCAGCCAACACTGGCAAACCATCTCGCTAACTGATGTTAACTATAGCTACAATGTTTCCAATAACAGCGTTTCGAATGCCAGTAATAGTAGTGATATTGATGCTCAGACATTAATAGCCAAAGACAGCGATCACTCTGGTAATATTTTAAAAGACGTTAATCTGACGTTACAACGAGGCGATGTGGTGTTTTTGATCGGGGCAAATGGTAGCGGCAAATCGACACTTGCCAAGATTATTACAGGCATTTTCACCCCTACCACAGGTGCGGTAACCATCGACAAACAGCCCGTTGATTCACAGAATAATGCTGATTATAGACAACTGTATTCTGCCATTTTTAGCGATCAGCATATTTTTAAGCAATTGATTGGCAGACAAGGACAGCAGCCAGACGACTCACTGGTCAATGCGTGGCTGCATAAATTGAACTTACAAGACAAAATAAGTGTGGCTGATAACCAGCTGTCTACCGATAAGCTATCGCAAGGACAACGCAAACGCTTGGCGATGCTTATCGCGGTTGCTGAACAAAAAGACATCTTGTTACTCGACGAGTGGGCCGCGGACCAAGATCCTGCGTTTCGCCGCGTGTTTTATCAGACCCTAATACCTGAGCTAAAAGCGCTGGGGAAAACGCTCTTTATTATCAGTCATGATGATGGTTACTTTGAGCACGCTGACCGGTTACTGCTAATGAAACAAGGCCGCCTCATTGAGCTCAACGCTGAAGAGCGACAGCGTGCGAGTAAAGATGCCATTGCTATGTTGGCGTAAGTGTTCGCTTAGTAAATAGTCAATCACGGATAATAACAGAAGCGGGGCATCTTGATAAAAGATACCCCGCTTTTATTGGGGTGTGTCTTCATTTTAAAAATGGTAATAAAAATGAGATAAATTGCCGTCAAACAAGGAAAATAGTGTCGATAATATCGAGATATTAACCAGCTATTTGACGCGGTTTGGCAAAATTTAGCCATTTTTAGCCCATTTAGATGATCATCGATTGAATTGAAGACATGCCCTAAATAAGAATAACTTTTTGAACCATTTATTTACTTTAATAATCTCTGCAAAACCCCAACGCGAGAAATTACTAAAAAGTCCAATAGCGCAATGACCACAATCGCAATGATGGCGGTTGGGAATATGATAGCCACGACCAGTAAAGGAATGGCGAGCGGCCACCAAACGGTAAAGTGCTGCCCACGTGCTGGCGGGTTGAGTCTACGGCTGTCACTGGCATGATGCGGACGACGTAGCCACCACATGACGTAGCCACTCACACACATAGCAATCACCGATAGACAAAACAGCACATTGGCCAGTAAGCTCCACCAGCCGAGCGTGCCCATATGCAGTGCGAGACCTGCCGCCATAAATTTACCAAAAGCATTGTAATCATCAAAACGTATATCCGCCAAGATATTGCCCGAATAGCGGTCGATATGTACCGTGCGATCTGCCGTTGGGCTCTTCATATCATAGCTCATGGAGTCTTGGCTAATCGTCCAGACGCCAGTACTTCCTTGAGGTAGATTTAATTGATAACGTCCGTTAAACCCAATTTCACGGGCAAATCGATCTACCGTATCAATCATAATCGGTATATTAGGTGCAATACCATCTTTCCCCATGGTGGTGCCTGATACAGGCATCGGTGTTAATTCGAGCACCCAAGGCACTTCTTTGGCTGTACCCGAGTTCAAGACACTGCCATGCGTAGGTACGACAGCGGGCGTCGATCCATGAACATGGGGCGCAGCATCGGCGTTGTCCATATCCATACCCGCATGGTGCTGGCTGTGGTCGATAGAGACAGGCACTGGTGCCACGCCCCATTTCCCGGCAGGAAACTGACTCCATGCTTGCACGACTCTCTCGCCCCATACACCTGCCCATGCCATGCCTGATATACAAAAAAACAGCAGTAACACAGATATCCAGCTACCGAGCGTGGCATGAATAGTGCGGATAAATGAGCGTTTTTTCTTATTAGGCGCAGTGTCATTAGGGATAAGCATGGCTTTGATGGATCTGCGTTTTTGCCACCATAGATACCAACCAGACAATATCAGCAAAATGGTTAATGAAGCAGCCGTCTCTAACAGATAATCACCAAATTTACCCAATAGCAAATCACTATGAATATTGTCAAAGGTATAGTACAGATTGCTATTGGCAGAACGACTATCAACAATATCAGCTGTATAAGGGTTCACTGCCACCATATTATCGTGATCTACTGACTTGATCTGAAATAAAGCAACCGTATCCGTATCACGCGGTGCAATATATTTTATCAGTGTACTGTCAGGTAGCGTGCTTAGCGCATTTTTTGCTTGCGTCGCGATAGGAGCCTGAACCGTCGATTCTGGCATAGCGACAGTTAGACGGTCATTATCACGGCCTGCGGTGTTGGACATAAACAGCATACCGAGTGCGGTACACGCTAGGATAATTAAAAAAGGCGCGACAAACATTCCTGCATAAAAATGCCAGCGCCATACCGTGAAATAGCGTTGGTTGTTGGTAGATTGACGTATGGGTTCGTTCATAAATATGACCTTTAGCAACTCTGATGGCTCGATAAACAACATAGATCTATCAATAGCGGTATTTAACACTACTTACTTATTTACTTACGCTCAGATATACGCGAGCATGATACGAGAAAAGTCATTTAAACACCATCGGTCATGACACTAATTATCATTTGATATAGTATTATTAACCTTAAGCTGCTGTTTTTATAAACATTAATTATCCCAGCCATCTGCTATCTCTAACCGTTCAATACAGCTCTTCCTAAGCGGCAGTCTCTCTAAAAGCGCTTTATTTGTAAAATTTAAATGATAATTATTATCATTAATGTTATTATTCCTTTTCTTTTGCTTTTGACACTCAATAACAACTCACGAGGAAATATGATGCGCTTTGTCTCAACGTCTAGATTTGGTCGTCAAAAACGTTTAACGCTAGCAGTACAACTGGGCTTGGCAATGAGTCTAAGTCACTCGGTTTATGCTGAAGATATATCGAATAACCTCAAAAATAACAGCGCAGACAACATTGAAGCCAATATCGACCATAGCATTGATACCAGCACTGAAAGCATAAAAAACATTGAAAGCGCGCTTAACAATGATAAAGCTGAGGATAATGAGACTACTGATGTTGCTGGGCCATCAGCTACCTTGGATACAATTACCGTTTACTCAGATGGCTATCGCAGTACTGGCACCAAAACTGCCTTAGACCCCAATGATGCGCCAATGAGTTATACCAGAATTGATCAAGACCTTTTACAAAAACGCCAAGCGGATAGTGTCAATGCGGCTCTACGCTATGAGCCAGGCGTGAGCACTGAGAGTCGTGGCACGGTCTCTATCTTTGATGAGTACAACATTCGTGGATTTAAAACCTACTCAAATTTTTATGATGGACTCAGACTGCCCTACGATGGCGCTTGGAATCTGATGCCACAAGTCGATGTCTATGCGACTGAAGCGGTCGAAGTGGTGAAAGGGCCAGCGTCCTCGCTATACGGCTATGCTTCACCCGGCGGCATGGTCAACCAAGTCGCCAAAGCCCCTAAAGGTACGCAAGAAAATGAAGTACAGCTACGACTGGGTAATCAAAACCTAAAAGAAGTGGCTGTCGATAGCACAGGCCCTATCACAGATACGCTGAACTATCGCTTAGTCGCGCTAAAACGTCAAAAAGATGGACAAATGCAGACCACAGAAGAAGAGCGATTGCTAATAAATCCGTCGCTTGAGTGGCAGGCGACTGATGATGTGTCTGTACTTGCTAACCTGTTTTATCAAGACGATCCAGAAATGGTGCCCTCTACCCCATTACCTGCTGTCGGCACCGTCTACAAGGCAAGCTATAGCAAATTGGGTAGTGATGCCTATGCAGGTGATGAATGGAATAGATTTAGCAAAGAAGTATTCATGCCAAGCGTCACCGTCAACTGGGACATCAATGATCAGTTGACCTTTAAACACATCACGCGCTATACCGATGCCGAAGCGCAGCAACGCAATATGTATAATAGAGGGTTTGTAGAAGGTAGTGACACGGTTCTCAATCGCGTGGCATATACCACGGATGAGAACATGAATAACTGGACCACGGACAACCAACTGGCCTATACATTCGATACTGCCAACACCTCACATAATCTATTGTTTGGTGCTGAGTATCAAGAGACAGATAGCAATGCGGTTTATTATGATGCGGGCGCAAATGGTACGCCAAACCTTGACCTGTCTAATCCAGACTTCTCACAGATCAATACGGCTACGCTACCACTGGATGCCTATCGTCAGACACAAGATATCGAACAAAGCCAGCTTGGATTCTATGTGCAAGACGAAATGAAGTGGCAGGATTCAACCGTTGTCGCCGGACTACGTCACGACAACTTCGAGAGTACGACTAAGCAAACTGACGCCTCTCAAGGTGCAATTTATAATAATGAGACGTTTGGTAATGATGCATCAGAGACCAGCGGCCGTCTCGCTGCGATCTATGATTTTGACAATGGCTTATCACCATTTTTTAGCTATTCAGAGTCATTCCAACCCGTTGTTGGTAGCAACTTTATTACCAATAAACCGTTTGAACCGACAACGGCTGATCAGCTCGAAGCTGGCGTCAAATATCTATCACCAGATCGTGCGACTAAAGGAACGCTTGCCGTATTCGATATCACACAGCAAAATGTCGTCGTAACCAATCCCGCTGACTATCGACAGAAAGTTCAAACGGGTGAGATTGAGTCAAAAGGCGTTGAGATATCAGGCAGCCATATGCTCAATGACTGGGTAGATCTCGCGGCAAGCTACAGCTACACCGATGCTGAAATTACAGAAGATGAGTTCAACCCTGATGTGGTCGGCAACACCCCTGCCCAAACGGCCAAGCACAAAGCCACGCTATGGGCCGACTACTATGCGACAGACAAGCTCACTCTCAATGCTGGCGTTCGCTACGAAGACGGCATGCAGATTGACAAGCAAAACTCAGATGAGCTGCCAAGCGTGACGTTGGTTGATATTGGCGGTAATTATCAAATCAACCCAATGCTCGCTGTCGGCGCGAGTATCAATAATCTGTTTGATAAGACGTATGTTGGTGCTTGTTATGATACCGAGAACTGCTGGATGGGGCCTGAACGTCAAATGTCAGTTAGCCTAAAAGCCAGTTTTTAAACGTGATTTTTTAAACTTAACAAGACGGTTATTAATAACATCATCCACTTTCTAAAACCATTTTTACCCATACATTTTTAAGATAGCCGCTCATCAAAGTAACATGCTAGCCTTACAAACTAGCAGACGACAACAAACCATGCTTTGCGCACTATCGTTACATGCTACAGAAGAAGGACATAGCAAATGGCAAAACCTACCCCTAGATTACTCGATGTTATCGGTAGCAAATACCTCACCCCAAATATGTGCCGCGTCACGCTTGGTGGCACGGGACTCAATGACTTTCCCGTAGATCAAGAAAGCGCCTATATCAAACTGATGTTTCCTCAAGGTGAGGATGCTCGGCCATTAGTCCGCACCTATACCGTCAGCGTTCAGCGTGATGATGAGATAGATGTTGATTTTGCATTACATGAAGCTGAAGGCCCTGCATCAACGTGGGCACGTAATGCTCAAGCTGGTGATCAAATATTAGTTGGCGGTCCTGGTCCAAAAAAACTCATCAACAATGACGCCGATTGGTTTTTGTTAGTCGGTGATATGACGGCGCTACCAGCAATCACGGTCAATCTGGCACAATTGCCTGCCGATGCTCGCGGCTATGCGGTACTTGAGGTGACGACTGAGGCAGACCAGCAATCACTCAAAAAACCAGATAACGTCGAGATTCATTGGGTAATTAACGCGCATCCGAATGAAGACAGCAGCCCGCTACTTGACTGCGTCAAATCACTAACTTGGCTGGAAGGACAACCTGCAGCTTGGGCGGCTTGCGAGTTCCATAGTATGCGTGTATTACGTCAATACTTCAAAGTAGAGCGCGACGTACCAAAGACGCATTTATATGTGTCTAGTTATTGGAAAGTCGATAGCACAGAGGATCAGCATAAAGTGGTGAAGCGCGATGACGCGCAAACGGCGGATCAATAAATACAGATTTTACAGTCAAAAAAAGGCGTAGCTCATATGAACTACGCCTTTTTTATACATCATCATTTATTATGCTTCGACGACTTTTGCTTCTTTTTGCACTCGGCTAATCGTCACCCCCGTAAAGCCAAACAGCAGTGTTAATAGCAATGACAAATAACAGAAAAACGCATACGGCAAATACTCTAATACCGGCACCCCTAATGCCTGACTGATAAACACCCCGCACACAC